>Ga0075122_10000096_pt1 | contig 68853 bp, 75 predicted proteins | sample AntAceMetag02UKB_FD_69790 | JGI IMG/M metagenome (GOLD analysis project Ga0075122, IMG submission 69790) | Saline lake microbial communities from Ace Lake, Antarctica - Antarctic Ace Lake Metagenome 02UKB | ecosystem: Environmental > Aquatic > Non-marine Saline and Alkaline > Saline | place... | reverse complement strand
CATTTAAAAAATTATATTTAATAATTATATTTTACTTATATCAGCAAATTTTGTCAAAAAAATTTTAAACAAAAAACCCTGCATTATTACACAATTCCACAGTGGCATATTGAACAAATGTAGGGTAATGAATAATCATTTAAGATATATTTACCACCATGTGAGCCTAAGCCCAACTACCAACAATTGCCTCGCTCACCATAGAACTGCTACTATCTGCAGGGTTTCTGACTCCGAAATAAATCGGAGGGAGGTATAACTACTCATAACTGGTATGACTTAAAAATTACGGCTAAGATAGTTTATCTCCTCCAAGAGGCTTTTTTAATCCGCCGCGGTATCTATCAGATCCCCTTCCATTCGATCCGAATCTCCGTCTCAGATTGCTTCAACAAATATTTTCAGTACTTGTTTTGCATCCCCTTCAGTTTGACCTGCCCTGGCAATTTTTGCCAGAACCATCCCTCGACAAACTCCTTTACTTTCATACAGCGAAAGATATTACTATCTAACTTCTCTGTGAAGCAAAGATGTGTCTGAAGTCAATGGGTCAACCGTTTACGAAGGTGCTGTTGACGGTTCACGGGATTAAAAAAGCCCAAAGTAGGAGACAAGCTCAATATGCCGTACATATATGATCTCGTGATGCCTGTCAGTAACACGAAATCGATGTCGAACACTATGTGCCTGCCACCAACTCTAGGCTTTTACCCTACCACCAAATGGAAGTAGTGTAGTGAGTTGAGGGACTTCCTCTATATAAATTTTGAATTCCCTCTTTTGTTCTTGTCTCTACCAACCTAAAGTCGGTATTTTGTCCTTTTATATTCCACGACAAGGGTATTATGTCATCCAGAGCACCATCTGTCAAGCTGGGGATAAAAATAAATTTAGCTAAGCTTAGCTAAATTATATATAAAAGGTGGACTTCCTGTGGAGCTACTGTGTATTATATTTGGACAAAACGCCCCAATACAGCCCCGAGAGCATTAGACCTACATAGGAGGTATAAAGATAATGATCGAAACACATCAGCAAGCAGTAAACAACAAGCAACAAAATTGATAACAACAAATATTTTCTTATAAAAGAAAAGTTTAAAATAATAAAAGAAACAAAAACACAAACAATCAAAATAATGCCCACAATACCCAGCTCAGAAAATAACAACAAACCAACATTGTGCACCGGCTGATATTGCCAACCTGGTAAATTTGGATTTTGTTCATACAATGCCAAAGTATAATTTCCTGCTCCCACACCTAGCCACATATTATTTTTAAAAATATCAATTGATTCCCCTACTTGATTTTTCCTCTCTGTGATTGATTCTATTTCATTGGCTGAAGTACCAGAAACACGCACTGCCAAAACTGGAATTAAAATTAAAATTAAAATAATTATCGGTAATATAGTAAGGCTAGCTTTATAAAAAAAATGTTTCAAAACCAATTTTTTTTCTGACAAATAATAAATAATTAAAACTACAGGTAAAGCCAGCAAAGCTGAACGACTGAAAGTAAAAAATAAAGTAGTAAGTAGTAAACAATAAGTGAAAAACAAAATAATTTTAAATTTTTTGTCTCTGACTTTCAAACTAAATAATGATAAAAATAATATAACTATAACTAAATAGCCTCCAAAAATATTTGGATGATTTAGAGATCCATAAGCACGAAGCAACCTGCCCAAACCCGTACCAGATACAATCGAGGCTCCAGCCAAACTAGAATCATAACCAGCCAAACCTAACCATTTACAAGCCAGGCTACTTTGCCAGACAAATTGAAATATTCCCAACAAAACTGGCAAAATAGAACCTAAAATCAACCAACGAGCCATAGATTTAAAATCAAGCGGACCCAAAAATAAAATAAAAAATAATAAAAAGCCTTCCATAATACGCAGACCATGTTGCCAAGCCAGCTGACTATCCAGTGCCCACACAGATGACAATAAAACATAAATTGTAAATAATAAAATAGAAAAAACAAAAATCCTATCTCGAGAAATTTGAAATTTTAAATCTCTAAACTTTGCTTTCTTTTTCTGCCAAAACCAACCTAGAAACACTAAGACAATTGACCATAATAAAATTTCTGTTGCATAAAAACCAAGCGTCCCCCATTGTAATTTGTAACCATGAGTACTCACCTCTCTGTATATCCAAATAGTTTGCCAAGGCAATAAAAACAAGAAGGCCTTAATTAAAAAATTAAGTATTTGTTCCAAATGAATTTCTTTTTTATACCACATATTTTTTACATTTTTCTAACCACTTATCTCGATATTCCTCCCGCCTATCATTCTCATGAAACTTCAACATCTTATCATTTACCACTACCCGAGTGTCTGGTTCATTTTGCACACTCATATAATTTAGCTTCATACGATTGAGCTGCATACCACGAGCTTGAGCCTCGAGCAAACTTCCATATCCACTACCCCAAATTTTTTCTAATAATTTTTTAAATTTAAAATTACCCTGAACTTTCCACCTATCTATAACATCATATTTTTGAAATGCATTTGGCAAATCCTGTTTTACCCAAGTATTAGCCCTTTGTAGGCTACTAAATAAATTATCTGGGTCATAAACTGGAATAAGCTGAGCCAACCAATACTTCATATAAATATCATCCTTTATTGTTACACTTTCTAAATTCAAATTATCATCAGTCACATAAAAACTCAAACAAATTTTATTTTTAATTTTTCTTTTTGTACGCCTCATACCAAAAAAACCGAGGTAAAGTGTGACAAGACTGCGAGCTAAAAACAATCTACCTTTTTTTATAATAATGAAAACATCAATATCGCTGTCTTCATCAACCACTGAACTTGATAGAGTATTACAAACAAACACTGCTCGCACAAATGGCATACTGGCAATTTTTTTTACACCACGCTTCGCAATCTTCATTTTATCTTCTACCAGCTTTACCCTGTCCTGTCTTTTTTCTACAATCTCTTCCCCGCCTGCAACGCTTGCACCCCGCCTGCCATTGCCTGGCACTGGAGGGCAGGTAGCATTGCGGGCAGGTCTACCAGATAAAAAATAAAACCCATCTTTATTTTCAAACTCAGATAATTGATCCACAAAATCTGCATAATCTTTTACCCCTACCCCTTCTGCATATAAATACCTAAATAACTCCTCACTCGTGAGAGGATAATCAAAAATATCAAAATAGGCCAAAGTTTTTATAATAGAATTTTCTAACATAATAGTAATAGTGTACCGTAAATTTAACAAAAACAAAACCCCATTACGTACTCCCTTCCATATTTCCAAACCTTGGAAAGACAGAAGGCAACGCAACGAGGTTGTGTTGTGTTACCCACCCCTATTACCGGGATTTGATGTAGTCAATCACCACCTGCTGCACCAAGAGGTGTGATCGGAGGTAGGTCGATCACACACAGAGCAGATAAGGATCCTCTAGCCCCACCTCGCCGAATGGCTGCCAGATTCGACAATCTGGTGTCTGCGGACAGGCACATGTTGCGGAAGCTGAGCTTTTCGCAACTTTCGAAGACGACTGATGATAGCCCCCTCACGAGCCTTCTTGTCCACCTGCTTCCTTTTACGACTCGCACTACGTGTAGTAGATCCTCGACCCATAGGGCCCCCTCTCCATTTTTCTGACAAAGTCAGACTAATTGACAATACAGAGATTTAACCATATTTTATAAAATTTGTCAATGTTTATTTCAAAAATAAAAAGACCACCTATGATTAGGTGGTCAGGTAGTTAGGTAGTTAAGTGATTACTCTACTTTCCCCTCAATCACATTTTCTTCTTTTCCGACCGAGACGGATCCGCCTTGGGTGGATTTATTATTAGCAGGAGCATCTTTTGGTGCATTTCTCTTGAATACTACCAACTGTTGTAAGGCAGTCAAGAAAGTTGATAAGAACCAATACAGAGTCAGACCACCTGGAAGTTGGAAACCTATAATAACTGTCAGTACTGGCATGAAATAAAGCATTTGTTTATTCATCATACTGGCCATACCTTCGTCTTTACCTCCCTTACCGGCTACTACTGGTGGTTTCTTGCGACTCATCATCCTAGCTTGCCAGAACTGAGCTCCACCAGCCATAAGTGCCAAGACTGGAGCAACTTTACCAAGCTCCATAAAACCAAGTGAAAGTGTCTTTATACTTTCTGGTTGAGTTACAAAAGTATAAAGCAAATCAAAACTTGGATCTACTGTTAAAACCTTACGCAAAACATAATACAGAGAAATCAAAATCGGCAACTGAATAAGTAAAGGCAAACAAGAACCAAAAGGATTTACTTTGTTTTCCTTATACATCTTCATGGTCTCAGCCGCTACTTTTTGTTGATCACCAGCATGTTTCTTTTTTAGAGCCTCTAGTTTTGGTTGTAGATCTGTTAAAGCCTTTTGTGACTTGATAGAGCTAGAAGTAAGAGGATATAGAACCAATTTGATAATCACAGTAATAATCAAAATCACAATACCAACATCTGGTATTAGATTATATAGTGCGATAAAGGCATTAAAAATTGGCTGGTAAAGTATTGTTTGAAATATTGCTGACATAGTTTTTAATCAACTTCTCCGTAGCAAGCTGACGGAATATAAATAAATAATTTTGAAGTAAACTTCAAAGAGTTAAATTTGCTTGCCCCGACTATTGTCGGGATTAAATATAAGCGAAGAGAGTATATCACTATTAGTTAAATTTATCAAGTTAAAAAACCACCGCTTACACGATGGTTTTTCTTTGTTATTTCTGACTTATTTTTTATCTTCTACATCTTCAGTCTTTTCTTCTTTCACTTCTTCCTCGTCATCAGCCTTAGCTTTTTTCTTGACTACTTTTTTCTTCCCGCCTGCAACGCTAGCACTAGCTTTGCGGGCAGGTGGTTTTTTTTCAGCCCCCTTTTTTTCTTCTTTGTCCTCAGTTTTAGCTTTGGCTTTTTTCTTTGATTTCTCTTCCTCAACACTTTCCGTGTCCTCCTTTTTATCCGTGCTCTCCGTGTTTTCAAGGGCTTCTTTTACTTCTTCCGATTCATCTTCACTAGAAACAGCTTTTTCACCACCAGCTTCCATTACCTTGATAGTCCAACCTGTTAGCTCGGCTGATAAACGGACATTTTGTCCACCACGACCAATAGCAAGAGAAAACTGATCTTCGGCAACGTTCACAATAGCTTCTTTGCTTTCTTCATTTATTTCAACAGAATCAATCTTGGCAGGTGATAAAGAATTTTTTAGATATTCTTCTGGATTTTCACTATATTGAATAATATCAATCTTTTCTCCACCAAGCTCGTCAATAATAATATTGATACGACTACCACGCTGACCAATACAAGCTCCGATTGGATCAATAGAATCATCCTCTGTAGAAACAGCCACTTTTGATCTAAAGCCAGGATCACGAGCAATGCCTTTAATCTCTACTGCACCACTTTCGATCTCAGGAATTTCTTGGACAAAAGTTGACTCAACCATTTTTTTACTAGAACGAGATAAATTAATTTCTACTCCACGTGCACCCATTTCAATTGATTGTAAGTAAAAACGCATACGCACGCCTGGTTTATATTGCTCACCACGAATCTGTTCATTTTGTGAGACAAGACCAGTCACTTTTCCAAGATCAATAATAATTGAACCAGCTCTATCACGACGTTGTACTACACCTTGGATGACTTCACCTTCTTGTTCTTTTAGATCATCGTAGACAGAAGAACGTTCAGCCTCACGTAGACGCTGAATTATAACTTGTTTGGCAGTCTGGGCAGCCATACGACCGAAGTCCCCAGGAATTTCCAAATCAATTTCTAAAATATCACCAACTTTAACTTTCTTTTTAATTTCTTTGGCTTCACCAATCATGAGTTCTGTCTTTGGGTTGAAGCGAGTCAGGTCTTCTACTTCTTCTTCGGAAAGATCTCTATTTTCCTCACGAGCTTTTTCACGACGCAAAACCAATTCTTCTTGGTCAGCCTCAAGTTTTTCTTCATCTACATCTTTCACTACTTCTTTGATATCCCAAGCCTGCATATCGCCAGTTTCGGGAGTAAACTTTACCTTGATGTTTTGTTGACGATTGCCATAATCTTTACGATAGGCAGCAGCCAAAGCAGCCTCAATAGACTCAAGGACTGCATCATACTCCAAGTTCTTTTCATCACAAATAGCTTGGATTGCTTTTGTTATTTCTGACATAGGTTTTTTTATTAATACCGAACGAAGTGAGGTATCTCTTTTTAATGCACTGAAGCATGCAATAAACAAATTTTTGTTTAAAGCAACTAATACTACATTAGAAAGGGATTCCTCTCTTTTGGCTCGGAATGTGAGCTTAAAAAAAAGCAGCATTTATAATGCTACTTTCAACGATATAAGTATACCATAAGGTAAGTGTTTTGTCAAGTTACTAATACACCTACAAATTTTAAAGCCAACACCCCACACTTAAAACTCTCATCCTATCTCTCTTTCTGCGAACAACCCCTCCACCCTTCGGGCACCTCCCCTTTAGGGCACACTATCCTTTAGGGAGAATGGGGAGGGAATTTGAAAAATACTTTCCCCTCCTCCACTTTTCGCCAGGGGACGAATCCTCTAGAGAGCTAAGGAAGGAGGTCAGGAGGTGGGTTCCTCGCACGTAAATTCTACCTTCTACTTATACACAAAGAAAATTAAGCCTCCAGCACATATTTTTTAAACTCCACTGTTTTTGTTTCTTTATCTGGATAAACACTGACATGTTCTATTTTCATCTTGGTCCTATCTATATCAATATTATTTTGTAAACAATACTGTATAGCAATATTCCTAGTTTTAATAACTTTTTTCTCTACGCTAGTCGCTCGCTCGGCACTACCATTACCCTGACCCCTGGTCTTTACCTCTACAAATGACAATACTCCATCCCCGTCTCTCGCAATAATATCAATCTCACCTTTTAATTCTAGCGTATAAAATTCGAAATTTCTCTTTATAATCTCATAACCATTTCTTTGCAAAAAAAGAGAGGCTTGTTTTTCGCCCCATTGTCCTTTCTTTTGTTTTTTGGTTTGTGACATTTTATTTAAAATTCCAACTGTAAAATAACAAATTCCAAATAAATTACAACTAACAATTTTCAAATTTCTTTTTTATTTTCTGCTTTGTCTATAATTGTAGATAATATTTTCCTCAATTCTACTGATTCATTTATTAAAGGTTTCATTTTTTCTTCAAGTTCTAAATTTGCTTCAACTATCAAATTGAACCAGTAGGTTGTTTCTTTACATTCTTTTCTGGAAATTTTTACTCTATGTTTAAAATCTTTTTTACTTAACTTTTCGTTAGCCTCTATATAATTAGCTCCAACTGATGAGCTAGACCTCAAAACCTGATCCGACAATCTTCTATTTATATTATCCTTTGGTAAAGCTTTACATAATCTCATTACTCTTTTTGAAAATTCCAATGTTCTTTCTTCTAAATCATAGATTTTATTCATATTTGTAATTTGAAAGTTATTTGGAATTTGGTAGTTGTAATTTGTAATTTTCAATTAGTCATGTCTGTAAAAAACCAAACCATGATGATAAGGACCCATATCAAATTCTTCTTGAACCGCAAAACCATTTTGCAGACCCCAGTTTTTTATTTTCTTAAAATCAACCATACTTTCATCGGCTGGAGCAAAAGGTAAACCTTTCTTTGACCAATCCACTATTACTAATCTAGCTTTATCTTTTAACATTCTTTTAGCTTCTTTGAGAATTGCTTCGTGATTGTCGGATTGAAATAATATGCTTATTAAAAAACCAACATCAAGATTATTATTAGGAATAGCAGTCTTACCATGACTTTCCAAATTTGCCCAAACAGTTTGTACGTTTTGAAAATTTTCAAAGTTAGCACGTTTCTTAATATTTTCCAAAACATCTTTCATAATATCCACTGCATATACCAAACCAGTCTCACCCAAAAACTTGGCAGCTGGAAAAACAATATGACCAGTCCGACCACAACCCAAATCTGCTACATGCATCCCCTGTTGCAAATGTGACTTTTCAAAAAGCATTTGTGGGTCTATCAAATTGTTACCAGAGTGATATGTCATACTCCAAAAGTAAATAATTTACCAAAAGTCCCTAAAATAAACCCACCCAAAAGCCCGGTCATTCCCATCATGGCTATCAAAATAAAAACTAAGCCAACTAGCTTATACATCAAACGTGTACCCCCACTAGTACCCATATGCTCTTCAGCCCAGGCATTGGCACCAAAGTTTTGTACAAACCAATCGGTCTTGGCAATGAGAAGTAGCCCTGCTGCAATCCCTAAAAATCCCCAGAAAAAATTCATAATTTTATTTATTAAAATCAACAAGACTATTATACTACAAAACTGATAAACAAAAAACCACCTCAAAGAGGTGGTCAGGTGGTTAAGTAGTTAGGTGGTAAGGTATTTATCTAACCCCTATCATCTTCCTAACGCTCTCCATAGTACCCTCGGCCACAGGTTTGGCTTTCTTGGCACCAGCAATTAGAATCTCTGCCAGCTCATCATGATTTTCAAGTAATTCATTTCTCTTGTCACGAAAATCTGCAAAATAAGTTGAGACAACCTCAGCCACATCAGCTTTCAAATCTCCATAGCGGATACTTCCAGCTTTTTCAGCCTTTTTATATTCTTCTAATTTTGCTTTGTCACCAAAATTTTCTAATAAAACAAATAAATTTTCTACACCAGGAGCATTCTCTCCACCCTCACTGGCTGTCACAGCTTTTTTAAGTTTTTTTACAATCACTGCTGGCTCATCTGCCAGCTCAATCACGTGCCCCTCACCCAAACTTTTACTCATTTTCTTGGTTGGTTCTAATAGGCTCATTACTTTTGGTACTGGAGTAAGAAGATGTTTTGTTTCTGGAAAATATTTATTGTATTTTTTATTAAACCAACGAGCTGTATCACGAGTCAATTCCACATGTTGAATTTGATCCTGTCCGACTGGCACGTGAGTACCATGGTAAAGTAAAATATCAGCAGCTTGTAAAATTGGGTAGGTAAACAAACCAGCATTAATATTTTTTGCTTGTCGTTCGGATTTATCTTTATACTGAGTCATACGTTCTAACTCAGCTATTGGTGTCACACTATTAAAAATCCAAGTAAGCTCGGTATGCTCTGGTATATGTGACTGTACATAGAAAGTAGATTTTTCTGGATCAATCCCAGCAGCAATAAGCTCGGCAGCAGTGCGGATAATCTGAGCGTGACGTTCTTCTGGTTTCATATTACCTGTAAGAGAATGATAATCAGCAATACAAAAATAACACTCATACTCACCGGAGTTTTGTAAATCCACCCAGTTTTTTACAGCTCCCAGATAATTACCAATATGTAAATTACCAGTTGGCTGAATAGCGGAGAAAATTACTTTTTTAGACATAAATATATTTTTATTATAAGTTGCCTCTATTTTAGCTAATATCCAATAAAAAAACAAGACCACTCAAGTCTTGTTTTTAAATTTTAAATAATCTATAAACCCAACCTCTCAGCCACATAATCTACATCCTTATCTCCCCGACCAGATAAATTGATTATGATAATTTTATCTTTATCTAAGGTTGGAGCAAATTTTATGGCTTCTGCCAAAGCATGTGAACTTTCAAGGGCAGGAATAATTCCCTCAACTTTTGACAATTCCTGGAATGCTTCCAAAACTTCCTTGTCATCAGCCGTCACATATTTTACTCGTTCCTTATCTTTCAAATTAGAGTGTACAGGACCGACACCTGGATAATCTAACCCGGACGCAATAGAATGAACAGGTAGAGCCTCACCTTTGTCATCTTGCAACAAATATGTAAACATACCGTGTAAATTGCCAGGTTTCCCCAAGGTCAGTGTGGCTGCGTGTTCTCCTGGCTTGAAACTACGTCCAGCAGGCTCCACTCCAATCATTTTCACATCATCATGCAAAAACTCATGAAAAAGACCAATGGCATTGGAACCACCACCAACACAGGCAATGAGATAATCCGGTAATCTATTTTCCACTGCCAAAATTTGTTCCTTGGCTTCACGACCAATAATAGACTGGAAATCTCGTACTATCATCGGAAAAGGATGAGGACCAACAACTGAACCAATAGCAAAAAATATATTTTGAGGATCCTGCACAAAAGCCCCAAAAGCACTATCGACGGCTTCCTTTAGGCAACGCCCACCTGACTCTACCGACACCACTTTTGTGCCGAGAAGTTGCATACGGATAACATTGGGATGTTGTTTAGCTACATCAATTGCCCCCATATGAATCTCACACTCAATCCCAACAATCGCAGCTGCTGTGGCTAGTGCCACACCATGCTGACCAGCTCCGGTCTCTGCCACAAGTTTTGTCTTGCCCATTTTCTTAGCAATCAAAGCTTCTCCCAAAGTATGATTTATTTTGTGTGCACCTGTATGATTTAGATCTTCACGTTTCAAATATATTTTTGCTCCACCCAATTTAGCCGTTAAGTTTTTGGCAAAATAAAGTGGTGAGGGACGACCGACATAATTTTTTAACAAATCATTATATTCTTGAATAAACTCGGGATCAATTTTTATTTTTTCATATTCTACAGCAATTTCGTCAAAGATAGCTTTTAACTCTGGTGGAATAATTTGTCCACCATATTCACCAAAATATCCTTCTTTGTTGGGTAGTTGTTTTAAGTTTGTCATACTATTATATAATTTAATAAAATAAAAAAACGCGCTTTATCCAGCGCGTTTGTATCTAAAAAATACAAATCAACACTGGACTTTGCTATAACAAAAACACCAACGCCAACTTCTATTTTCTAAATTATAATTATTTTTTGTCATAAAACTTTTGTAAAATTTTTCTAAAACCACCTGTTTTATTTTTTAATTCTTTTGAACCACGTGTCACAGTAGCAATCCCGACCCCAAGCTTTTCTGAAATCTGTCTTTGAGGCACACCTTGCAAAAGCATTTTTACTACTTGCAATCTTTTGGGAATCTCCTGCTTTTCTGCTGGAGTTAACAAATCATCCAAAAAACTAGCCATTTCTTCTTTGTCTTTTATATTAGCCAAGATCCTAGCCAATTCTTTTGTATTTTGTTTTTTCATAATGTACTAGTATGATAGTACATAACTAACAATTCGTCAAGCCATGGTGTGGATAAACCCTACCAGATAAATTTCTCTAAAAATTTTAAGGTAATAAGTGCAATATCCCCCACGTTTCTAATTACTATCAAAATTACCTCAAATCTTTCTCTATTTTGTGTTCTGACAACTGAATTACCAGCCATCCCTGTATTATTGTCCATATAATTTAGCTTAATTTAAACAAAAAACCACACTAAGCTCCTGAGAACTTGAATGTGGTTTTAATTAACTAAACAGACAATTTTTTACACACAAACAAGTCCTCAAGAAAACAAGAGGTAGCGTTTCATACAGAAATGCTTGATTGTATATAGGAACGGCATATTTTGTTATTTATGGTCCTTCACATTAGTTGACGTACAAAATAGAAATATGTTACACTTAAAATATTAAAAAAATAATTAAAATACTATGAAAAGAGAACAATTTCCATCATCAATAGAAAATGTTGATCATATAGTTTCTTTGGGGCAAAAAGGAGAAGAAATAAAAGGTCCTGAAAAAAAAGCTTTGAGAGACTACCTGGCAGGATGTGTAAGTTCCAACGAACACGGCGCAGAAGTTGAGGAAAGAATAGAAAAAATAAGAGATATACTTGGATACCACACCCCACAAACAAAAGCATCGGATAAAGAATTAGAAAAAAATGATCAGGTATTAAGTAAAAAGTTTCCGAAAGAATAGGAAAAATAAGCCAAACAAAAAACCACCTGCTAAACTCCGCTTTATATAAAAAATATTTCAAACAAAGCGAACTGCAGGTGGTTTTTTATTTTTTTCTCCTTTCCCCACCTCTTGTTCGATCACGAATTGTTGACCAATTCCCCGTCAGAACCGGCCTGAGAGAAAACACAAATAAGCTCAGAAAAACCGTGATGGTCACGCAGAGTATATATCTCACCTGCCACTACGAAGTAGAGATCACCAGCCGTGAGGATGTGCTTGGTCCCGTCTGACAACTCAAGCTCAACCTCGCCTCGATGAACAAAGACAGTCTCATCAGTCGGATAAGAAATGTCTTTCCATTCAGCGTCTACCACGGTGAAGACGTGAGTAATCTTCACTCTCACATCATCGCCCCCGGGCAAAACCCTACGATCACTACTTGCCCCACAGTTGAACTTTTTGGTAAAATGCTTCTCCCTAACTCTACTGATGATCATGAGGCCTCCTAAAGAACGACTGGCCACAACCCTGTGTTGTAACGATATATTATATATAAAAAACAAAAAAGTGTAAACATTACGTCTACACTTTTTTTAAATGTTTCCAATATTTAGCTACATAAAGCTAAATATATATAATTAAAATGTTGTAATTACTCTACAACATTGTTATTTATCAAGTGGGTATGGTTTATTTTGCACTTCGCCTGTAGCATGTAGCCAGCCAAATTCCCAAATCTTTCTTTGTGCATCAGCGACAACCTTATCCTCTACCGTTATCGCACGCATTTCTTTTGGTAAGGCTATACTATATTTATTATCATACACAAGCATAAATCCAGGTGTTTCAAATTCTTTTGGTGAAATAAAGCGTGCCTTCATAGGTGGGGCGTCTTTTTTATCTATATAATTTTTTTGCACATATTCATGTGCTTCTTTCGTGTCCAAAAATATAAATCTTGTTGGAATCTGACGTTTTGCTTTTTCAGGAAAATAATAAGAATTTAAATATTCATCAAATCTTTTACTAAAAGATTCTATTTTGGTCCATTCCAAAAGTTCCCCGCTTGTTTCAAGTGCATCACTAGCCCAATTCTTAAGTCCTTCTTCACCTTCATAATAAATGATATTGGTTTTTTCTTGTTTACCCTTCATCACGTCTTTCAACTCAGGCACCAGACTGTCGAGTAATTTGACTTGCCTCTTTACTTGCTCCTCTTTTCTACTCACAACATCATACAATTTCATTGGAGGATAAGCTGCTATTCTTCGCTTGGTTTTTTCTTTTTCTTCACGTAAAAAACCTTTTTGCAAAAGTGAATCAATAATACCATACACTGTCACCCTGTTCATTTTAGATTTTTTAGCAATTTCTTGCACAGAGCTAGAGCCTATCTCTAAACAAGCTAGATAAACATTAGCTTCATTCTCTGATAGACCAAATTTATTTAACTCTTTAACTAAAGACATAATAAAATTTTAGACCTCAATCACAACCGGCAAAATCATCGGCCTTTTCTCAGTCTTGGAAAAAACAAACTGGCCGACTTTATCGCGTAAAATATTTCTAATATGATTTGTATCAGCCCAGGTTTTTGGATCAGACTGTACTACCAAAGTTTTTACTTTATTTCTTATTTCTTCAATCAACTTTTTATTGTCTTTCAAGAATACAAAACCACGAGAAATAATATCAGGATTCTGAATAAGTTTTCCAGTCTTGGTATCAATCGTAGCAATCACCACCACCATGCCGTCTTCGGCTAGTGCTTGGCGGTCACGCAATACTATTTGTTGTGTATCACTTACACCCAACCCATCTACAAAAACATAATCACTAGGTACTTTCTTTTCTAGTACTTTGATACCTTTCATATTCATTTCAATCACTGAGCCATTGTCTGGTACAAAAATTTTATCCTGAGGAAAACCATTTTTTATCGCCAGACTTCTAGCTTCTTTTAGGAAATAATGATTGGCGTAAACTGGAATAAAATATGTCGGCTTAATCATTTTCAACATATCTACAATATCATCACGGGTAGCATGACCCGAAACATGTACATCCATCACTTCACCATGGATCACATTGTCACATTGACGATAAACATTATCTTTCAAACGTTGAATGGTTCTTTCATTACCTGGAATTACAGAGGAAGAAAATATTACTGTATCTTGTTTTTTCAATTTAATAGTTTTATGTTGAGCATTTACAATTCGCATTAACACAGCGTTCTCTTCTCCCTGTGCCCCGGTACATATTACCACCACCTTGTTATCTGGATAATTTCCCGCTTTTCTCACGTCAATTAGAGCACCTTTTTGAATTTTTATATAACCCAATTCTTGGGCAAGTTCAATGTTCATCTTCATACTATAGCCGTCAAGTGCTACTTTTTTACCTAACTTTTTGGCTTCATCAATTACCCATTTTATTCTTTCTACTTGTGAAGAAAAAGTTCCGATAACAATACGACCAGGTGCATCTCGCAAAATCTTTTGTAAATTTTTATACATCTCCTCATTGGTACCAGATCTATGAGTATTGGTAGAACCAAGACTTTCAAGCATCAGAACCGTTGGTTTTTTTAATTTTTGTAGATAAGAATAATCTAGAGTTGGTTTGCCATTTTTATCTCTCTCTATAGTCCAATCACCAGGATGAATAACAGTGCCTGATGGAGTTTCAATAATTACACCCACCGCATCCATAATAGAATGCTCCACTTGAAAAAATTTAATAGTAAAATTACCCATTTTTATAACATCATGAATAGTTTTAATCTGAATAGTTTTCAAATTTTTGACTGAGCCTTTTTTGTAATCTTCTAGTTTGTGTTTTATCATGGCGAGTGTCAGGTCACGACCTGCAACTGGCGGATAGCCAAGTTTTTCAAGCAATATTGGTGCAGCACCAATATGATCCAAATGCCCATGACTAAAAACCACACCTTTAATATTTTTTTCTTTGCCCACCAAATATTTGGTGTTGGGAATAATGTAATCAATACCTGGCATGTCTTCTTCGGGAAACTGAATTCCCATATCAAGAATAATAATGTCATTCCGATATTCAAATACTGTCATGTTGCGACCAACCTCTTCACATCCACCAATTGGGATAATGCGCAATTTGTCATTACCATTGGCAGTGCCACGAAAAACTGGACTGTTTGTTCGTAGACTTGTGTTAGTAGTATTAGTTGATTTTGGTCTGGCAGCAAAAACTCGTTTACCTTTTTTATGAGGATTATTTGAATTTTTGTTTGTACCATAAGAACGTTTGGGTCTGGCTTGGTTAGTTTTTTGTTGTATAATCATAAATAATATATTTTTAAATAAATGAAGAATAAATATTGTGCCGATGGTGGGACTCGAACCCACACGCCGTGAAGCATGCACACCTGAAGCGCACGTGTATACCAATTTCACCACATCGGCTATACAATTTTCAATTTGAAATTTTTAATTATTTTACCATTTCCAATCACCCTTGGTTTTCATAAACCAAGTAGTGACATCAGCAAAACGATCTGAAGGATGAGAAATCCGTGAGACATTAATACCTCTCACTTCATCTGAAGTGGCATAGGTATAAGTAGGCATATAAAGAAATATTGCCGGACGCTCAGCTAAAATTAAATCTTGAAATTTTTTATAAAGCTCTGCTAGCTCTGCCTCATCACTAGTCTCGCGAATTTTGACAAGCAATGCATCTACATTACGATTGACATAACGAGACAAATTGAGTCCAGGATAATCTACCTGACTAGAATGCCAAAAAGCATATTGGTCTGGATCCCCACCGACAATTACACCGTAAAGTAAAATATCGTATTTTCTAGTTTTCAAAACATCACGCAAAATTTCTTTGGCAGATACCAGTGTAATATTGGTTTTAACCCCAATTTCTTGCCAAAAACCAGCAATCAACTCGGCGGTATATTTATATTCATCAGTATCAACCGTCACCAAATTGATTTGCAAAATATTATCATCGTCATCCTGACGATAAAAAGTCTGAGCTGCGCTAAGCTCTTCGTCCAATCTAATATTAATTTCAATTTCAGCTTGTTGTCTTGGTGTAGTAGTTGATAAATCCTGAGAGACTTCATCATCAGATGAAGGAGCCGAAGGATCTGGTTCACCTTCTTCTTCAACGCTCAATTCTTCTGTGCTTGTCACTACTGGATTAGCTTCTTCCCATTCTTTTGTAAGCTCGGCAAAACGAGCCTGACGATAATCTTCGGCTGAAATTCTATCCCAATCTTCATCGAGCAATTTATTGGCACTATCCAAAGAAAATTTTATTTTTTCTACTTCTGGATCATACCCAGGAAAACCAGGTAAAATTGGTCCTCTAATAATTTGACCTTCACCTTGTAAAGCTTCACGCAAGATTCTATCTTTATCAACCGCCTCAGCCAAAGCCAAACGCAAATCTTTATCTTTCAAAATTGGATTGTTATTAGCATTAAAAAATAAAGCTGAATACTGTGGCAATTGTAGAGTATGCAAAACAATGTGTTTGCGTTTTACTCTATCATGCAAATGTTTTGGCACAAAAGACAAAGCTGTCACCTTTTGTGAACGCAAAGCCTGCACCGCCCCAGTATCATTTTCATATTCTGGAAAAAATTGAAAAACAAATTCTTCTAAAAATGGTGGCTCACGATAAAATCTGTCAAAACGCATCAATTCATAATTGTAAATATGCCCAGTCTCGTCTTTTGATAACTTACTAAACATAAATGGACCCGTGCCAACTGGTTGGATATTTACTTGAGCTAGACGCATTTGTTCTGGCAAAACATTGAACCAAACATGTTCTGGTAAAATTCCAACTGTTAAACTTGCCAAAAAAGCAGAGTATGGCTCCTGAAGTTCAAACCGAACAGTATAATCATCCAAAGCACTAATTGTCACACCCTGGAAACTTACAGACAGAGGACTTCCTACAACGTTATTTTGGATAGCTTCAAAAGTAAACAAAATATCACGAGCTGTAAATGGTTCACCGTCATGCCAAAGTACATCTTCTCTAAGCTCAAAAGTATAAACTTTTTTATCTTCACTCACTTCATAGTTGGCTGCCAAATCTTTTACAAGACGATTTTTTTCATCAAGATGCAAAAGTCCAGAAAAAACCAAACGACTTATATCCATATCAACGTCATTGGTTGTGGCAAATATAGGATTGATAAACTGAGGTGAGCCAACCACTGCCTCCACATGACGCCCTCCAACAGCTGGCACCTGCAAGCGATGTTTACCAACGAAATCACTACCCACCCAAACAAAGCCTATCAAAAAGACCACGATACTAAGACGCAGAGCCAAACGTTCATTGCTAGATAACACATGTGACAAACGAGAAAGCTGACCCAGACGTGGCATTTTTTTATTATGCACACGACGCATGAGTTTGTAATCATGATTGTGAGAAACTAAAGGCTTTACTCTTTTGGTCTTGAGTTTTTTATAAATTTTTTCCGCTTGGGACTTGATTAGTTTTAACATAGAAATAAAATTGAGCTAGCAAAAGCTTTGGCTCACAGGCAAAATTTTCTAAGAAGAAAGTAACTGGTAATTAGAAATTAGTAATTATCAATTACTATTTACTATTTACTATTTACAAATACTTGATAAACAACATTAATAAAACCACTTTTTAAAAAGCTGGAGTCTGAAGTCTAGTAGCTGATAGCCAGTTTATTATACCATCAAATTGGCAATAGAAACAATGAAGAAAATTATAACCACAACAATTGTGACTTGGTGCAATACTTTATCAATACCACGTTTGGTACTAAAAGAATTGGAAGAGCCACCAAAAGCAGCGCCCAAACCAGAGCCTTTTTGCTGCACCAGGATAACCACAATCATAATAATAGCCAAAACTACTTGTAAAATATCTAAAATGTGAGAAATCATATTTTTCTTTAATTCTAATAATACGAGGAGTATACACTAAGACTCAAAATAAATCAAGGGGGTTGACTGATTATACCAATTTATAACAAAAACCCTCTAAAATGACCTTTTTTATCATAAACAGAGTATACTCTTGACATAAGTAAGCTATCCTGTTATAATCATGCCATTATTAATCACAGATTGAATATCTAGTAATATCTTGAAAATAGGCTAAATACCTTGGATTCAAGACAAAAAATATGAAAGCTAAAATTCATCCAAAATACCACGAAGAAGCTAAGGTTAGCTGTGCTTGTGGTTATAGTTTTACAGTCGGCTCTATTCTACCAGAAATCAGAGTTGAGCTTTGTAGCAATTGTCATCCATTTTATACTGGTAAGGCCAAATTTTTGGATACTGCTGGTCGTGTAGATAAATTTAAAAAGAAAATGGAAAAGGTAGAAGCTACTGCCAAAGTTAGAAAAGGTAAAAAAGTGAAAAAAGCTGCAGTTGCCAAAAAGAAAGCAGACGAAAAAAAGAAAGATTCAAAATAGCTATTTAAATTTAAAGAGACGGACTTTTTTGGTCTGTCTTTTTATTTGGAAGACAATATCATAATTTTTAACAACGTGTTATAATCATAAATGAAAAATCAAAAATCATAAATAGATTATGTATATCAAGGAGGAAAAAAGTAAATTCCAAGCAGACTTAAAAGTATGATTCAAAAATATATTGACCTAAAAACTAGATACGAAACACTGGAGCAGGATCTACAAAACCCTGTTGTTATTGCTGATCAAAATAAATTGAAAAAAACTGCTCAGGAATATGATGATCTGAAAGAAACAGTGGGGTATATTATTACTTTGGAAAATATTGAAAAACAAATTGGTGAAAACCAAGCTATTATTTCTACAGATAGTGACGCCGAGCTCATTGAAATGGCAAAAGCCGAGCTACCAGAGCTACAAACCAAACAAGAAGAACTAGGAGAACAACTTCGCACTCTTACTATTCCCAAAGATCCACTAGACGGCAAAAATGTAATTGTAGAAATCCGCGCTGGGGCTGGTGGGGACGAATCAGCCTTATTTGCTGGAGACCTAATGCGCATGTATATGAAGTATGCCGAAAGTAAAAAATGGAAGATAACTCTAATTGATGAAAATCAAATTGGTATTGGTGGTTACAAAGAAGTTATTTTTTCTATTGAAGGCAAAAAAGTTTATGCTGACATGAAATATGAAATGGGAGTGCATCGTGTACAAAGAATCCCCGAGACAGAAAAATCTGGACGTATTCACACCTCTACTGCTAGTGTAGCTATACTTCCAGAAATAGAAGAAACAGAAATTGAAATAAAACCAAACGACATTCGTGTTGATACTTTTTGTGCAGGTGGCAATGGTGGACAAAGTGTAAACACCACTTACTCTGCGGTACGACTAACTCATATCCCGACTGGTACCGTTGCCCAATGCCAAGATGAAAAATCTCAAATAAAAAATAAAGCCAAAGCCATGGGAGTTTTGCGTGCCAGAGTTTTTGAAGCAGAGCAGTCAAAAAAAGAAGCTGAGCTCTCAGAAAAACGTAAAAACCAAATTGGTACAGGTGATCGCTCAGAAAAAATTAGAACTTACAATTTCCCTCAAGACAGAATTACTGATCACCGCATTCATCAAAACTGGAATAACATTGGCAATATTTTGAATGGGGAACTTGAAAATGTAATAGAGTCACTACGCAAAGCTGACTATGAAGACCAGCAGTAAAATTGATAACAGAGAAATAGAAATAATCACAGCTCACGTGACTGCTAAACCACGTGAGTTTTTAGTTGCACATCCAGAATATAAACTTAGCAAAGTGGCAAAGTGGAAAATAACCAGATTAATTAAAAAAAGAGAAAGTGGCGTTCCCCTTGCATATTTACTCGGAGAAAAAGAATTCTTTGGTCTAGATTTTAAAGTTAACAAACACACTTTAATTCCCCGCCCTGATACGGAACTTATGGTGGAGACCATACTTCACCACCTGACCACTTCACCACCTGACCACACAACACTTATAGACGTAGGGACTGGCACAGGTTGTATACCTATCGCTATTTTAGATCGAATCCGTAAATCAGGATTATCCGTAATCCGTAATTCTTATGCTATAGATATTTCTAACAAAGCACTGCGAATTGCTAAAAAAAATGCAAAAACACATAACGTAAATATTAAATTTCTACATGGCAACCTACTCTCACCATTTCTAAAAAACCAAAAGCTGATAGCCTATAGCCAGAAGCTAATAATTACTGCCAATCTCCCCTACCTCACAGAAGAACAATTTGCTAACGAAGCTTCTATCAGGCACGAACCGAAGTCAGCGCTCGTCGCAGAAAACAAAGGCCTCGCACTTTACGAAGAGCTTCTTAAACAAATTCAATCACTACTTTCAACTTCCGACTTTAAACTTTCGACTTATTTAGAAATCGATCCCGACCAAGCAGAGCCAATTATTCCTCTGATAAAAAAATATCTACCTAAGGCAGATATTCAAATAAAAAAAGATTTGAGTGGATTAGATAGGGTGGTTATTATAGAGGCTTGACAAAAAGTCTGTGCTTTGATAATATAATTTATTCTCACCAATCTATTTGAGGCACTTATATGCTCAAAAATGGGAGGGCGAGACTCCTAAAGACTCCATAAGGTGTCTAAAGGCACCAAAGGATGAAGGACATCATGGACATTACTTTCCGTGACGGTTTAAACAGCCGCACTACCGACGACTTCGTGACCAGAGCGGTTGGTCTCCTTCGGTCCAACCTTCGTAAAATCAAACTGTTGACAGCTCAGCTATGTGGTTCCGAGAGCCTACGACTGAGTCCGGAAAATGAGGTCCGTGCACATGTGAAAAGACTGCGCAAGGTGGTCGCGCGTAGTGGGTTCTCCACTTTCCGTGGACAGCTCGAGATGATCGAGCGTGACCTCTGCGACACTGACGGCTACTCCGTAGCCGCTGTAAAGCGCGACGAACTCTCGCCGCACTTCATCACATGCTGTGAAGAAATGATCAAATTCGCCGAACACGTCGAAAAGACCTTCGGCAAACTTTAACCAGGGCTAACTGGAGCTAAAGGGAAATCTCGCCCCTCCCTGCTCCAAACTATTAAAAAAATCACGAACAAATTCGTGATTTTTTATTTAATTTATATTCTATTTTAATAACTAACACTCCCCCGCCCATTTACAACTTCAACCCAAATCTTCCCAGGTTTTAATTTTATTTCTTCGCCGGTAATATCGTAAAATCTTGTTCGGCTGGTTTTATTTTCCTTGACCCATCTTCCGAGTATATCAATACCATTATAAAATACCACAGCTTCACCGCTACCAACCGTCTCCATACCAAGTCGACCAATCTCGTCCAATACTTCTGTCTCCACATACTGCACAACAATAGTATCTGCTTCTATTAGAGTTCCATCTTTGTCTGTATGAGGATAGCCCATTTGATAACGCGCAAATCTAGCTGTGCTAGTATTATATTTCCAGACAGCTTCGTAAACTGGTGGTAGAAAAGAAACGATTATCTCCGTCACTTGTGGTTGAGTGGTTAGGTGGTTAGGTGATGAAGTGTTAAATAGCCAACCCTGATACTCATCTACTTCATAGAGCTCATCATAGCTCTCCAAAGCTTTTTTCCACATTTTTGAAGAGGTATAGACATTATGCGGAGCACTCCTGTCCTCACTCCGCCAAAAATACCAACCACGATAAAATTCATTTAGATTAAATATTTTATTTTCTTCAATTAAGTTTAAGGCATCGGGAGATCCACCCACATGCATATACATGGCGTCACCATATTCCTGTAGCCAATCTAAAAAGTATGGCCTAGCACTACGCACCGGACCGATTTTTAATGCTTCAACAGTCTCTGGATAGACCAACATAAAGCGCGTATAATTTGCCTCTACCGGTGCTTCGTAAACTACACTAGCACTGGCTATCCCAGACTGTGGTCTAGCGCTATAGTGATTTTCTACCATTACAGTCACCAATTTTGGATTGACTTCATTTTTTGTTTTTACGCAGACACCGTCAAGTACACGACGAAAATTACAATCTTTTACAATGTCATCTTGTAAGGACAGGTCGCGACCTGTCCCTCCACTACCACTAAATTTCGCTCCAAAATAATTCCAGCTAAAAAATACCAACAAGACTAACCCAAATAAAAATACAATCCCAGCCAAAACATAAACAAATCCAGGCTCACCAGGTCTGATTTTTTTTAATTTTGATAAATTTATTTTCATGTGCCCTATTATGCCTCAAAATAAAGAAGAAATCAAGTTAATATACATTTGACATACCAACCTAATTTTATTATACTAAAATAACTAATTAATCTTAATAATTAACCTATGACCAAAGAAGATATTGAAAAAACAAAAGAAGTTGAACCACCAAAACCAACTAAGGAAACTCCTGTAGCAAACCCAGCCGAAGCAGCTGCTGTTGACGAGGCAATAGCAGAGACAATGGAAGAAAGAGATCCTGACAAGTTAGAATTTTCTGACAAAGAATCTTTCATACAATGGATTGAAGAAAATTCCACCGAACTTCCTGATAAATATGATGGAGACTCTTTAACTACAATAAATAAAGGCCTTGATAGAAACAATGAGCCTGTTGGTTTTGCTGGTTTTGTTGGTTTTGAAAAAGATGGAAAAAGAAGCCAGTGCTATTTTAAAAACATAAAAATAAAAGGAATAAGTGGGGGTAATAATCTATCTAGGTACGGTTTAATAAAAGCCATGATAGAACTTGGATATGATTGCGGAACTAATAGTCGCATGGTATAGACAACTCACAAATAAAATAAAAAAACAAATGTTACCCCTTAAAAAGTTTATCTTTTTAGTTAAAAAATTAGAAAAACGACCTTTTGAATTTCAAACCATCTCAACCAAACAAGAAATTCTTACGAAAGGAAAACTCGCAAGCGAACAACTAAAAAAACCCTTTGAAAAACGACATCTCACAAAAAGTCACGTCTATAAAATACTTACTAATATAGAATCGTGCTTTTCCTATACATCATTTGATGAGGTTTTTTTTATACAAAATCTAAATAATCTATTAGATAGCTATAAACTTTCTTCTACCTACAAAGAACACAAAGAATTTCTAGATGAACTGGGTAATCAAATTAATATTACAAAGAAGAAAATACTTGTATATCATATTGGTTTAGAATCCCTAGATGAAAGATCTCAAAAGATGACACCAGAAGAAAAAGAAAAAAGCGATACGGAAACAATTCAAAAAATCGGTATATTTTATATTCTAGAATACACTATTTATATTCTTTCAATACTCAATACTCTCACAGAGGACCAAAGAAAGAAATTGTTTTACGAAGGACTAGAAACAAAGGAAGCAAATTTACCACCTTATACTGATTTCCGAGAAAGTTTTCGTAAGGATTTGTGTCTAAAAATATTTAACGCAGAATTAAGAAATAGCTTATTTGAAATATTCTTCACCTTTGAATCTATCTTTGACAAGGGTGAACTGCAAAATATTTACAAAGGATTCAAAACATTCAATCTAGAACTTCTAAAATTATTTCACAAAGAAGGTGTCGAGATATTCAATACTATCATACTCTCCCCTTTCGGTGAAAAAATACCTATGGGTGAATTGATAGAAAAAATAAATGCTCTTGAAATAAAATAATTTATCACAAACATCAAAAAACCACCCTTCCGGGTGGTTTTTATAATTTGTATTATCTACAATCTTATTCTTTCTTATCACCTTCTGCTTTATCTCCCTCTTTCTTTTCTTCTCCACCTTCTTCTGTAGCAGAACCATCTTTCTTGTCACCTTCTACTTCTACATCAGCAATACTAGGAGCTTCAGCTTCATCCATAGCTTTCAACTCATCTTCACTAAGAGGAGCAGAAACTTTGGCAATTGTGCCGTCTGGATCATCTGTTATGACAACACCAGTTGGTGCTGGTAAATCTTTTACACTAATAACATCATCAAAAGTAGCTAGAGTAGATAAGTCTACATCAATATGTGAAACCAAATCTTTTGGTAAACATTTTACATTTACAGTATCGTGAGTTTTTACCAATGTACCACCCTGTTCTTTAACAGCCATAGAATCACCGACAAAATTAAGCTCAACAGTAGCACTCATCTCTACACCCATCTTGATTTGACGTAAATCAACGTGAGTAATAGTACGTTTGACTGGATCAATTTGCATGTCTTGGATAAGAACCTTAGTTGGTTCTTTGTCTCCCTCAACTGTAAAATCAATCAAGGTAGCTTCACCAGCCTCTTTATATAATTTTTCAAAAACATTATATTCCAAAGAAATAGAAACAGGTTCAATCTCTGGTCCATACAAAACACCAGGAATCAATCCTTCAGCACGAAGTTCTTCGGCTTGTCCTTCGCGTTTTTTAGCAGTTAGACTAATTGTCATAAATTAATATTTAAAATTAAATTTGTTATTTTTTAATAAAGTGTGAAAACCTAGAAGTTCATCCTCATCAATAGACTGTCTATTGCGAAGCCTTTTGGCATCTTTTTCATCTAGATCTGTTAGCATTCCAACAGAGCTCATACCAAGATTACTGACTACAATTACGGCTAAAACAGAATTGGAACAGTGTGGGCAAGTAATGTGAACTAGATTTGCTTCACCTCGTTCCTCTACTATTTTGGCCTGTTTAGCAGAATATTTACCCTGACACACAGGGCATTCCTTCATTATTTTTATCTGCTCTTGAATAGGGTCTGATTGTGAGTCTCCTTTTTTCATAAACTTAGTGGACCACACACAAACGCAAAGCCTGGGTGCGATGGACAATAATATAACACAATTAATATTAGATGTCAAGGCAGGCTTACACCTAACTACTCAACCACCTGACCACTAATATTAAACATTACCAATTGATTGTTCTGTTGATTTAATTTCTGACCAAAGCATTTTACCTATTTCATCTGCAATTTCAATAATTCTATCATATTTTTCTCTTTCTAACCAGCCCTCTTTTATAGCAAAATTACATAAATATCTAGACTCTGCTAGTGAACCGTAAGAAATCTCATAAAAATTCAATTGCACTTTTTTCCTCTTACGAGAATACCCTTCTATATAATTCAATATAACTGACAGAGTCGCTCTTTTAAGTTGAGATGTGGTGGAATATAGTTCTTCTTTTGGAAATTCCTTAGCTAACTTATAAATAAAATGCACGTAATCATCCATTAAAAATTTTAACTTATTTTGAAAAGGTGACATTGTATTTTCCAAAGTCATAAAGTAATCAGGTGATTAGGTGGTAAGGTGGTAAAGTGGTTGAGTAGTTAAGTGCTCCTAGAAACTGACAGAGCTATTCCTACAAGAAGTAAATTTATAAGCATAGATGAGCCCCCGTAGCTCACAAATGGCAAGGTGACACCCGTGACTGGTAAAAACCCCGTCGCCCCTCCTATATTGACGAGCATTTGCACCAAAAATAAAAATAGAATACCTAAAACTAAATAAGTAGAAAATTCATCACGACTACGCCCAGCAATTTTTAAAAGACGCCATAAAATAATAAAATACAAAACTAAAACCAAACTTGCCCCCAAGAAGCCTAATTCCTCAGCAATAACAGAAAAAATAAAATCAGTCTGAGCTTCTGGTAAAAAATGTAATTGACTCTGTGAACCAAAACCAAGTCCCCTGCCCCAAAAATTTCCAGAACCAATAGCAATAACCGATTGTGTCACATTATAGCCAGCCCCCAATGGATCACGTGCCGGATCAATAAAGGTAAGGATTCTTTCTTTTTGATAATCTTTGAAAAGAAGACCCCAAGCAGATACAAAAACTACAATGCCTATTAAAATCAAACCAATAATATATCTTTTTTTCTTGACAGTCATAAATAAAAGACCGAACCAAGTACCAAGTAAAACCAAAGCTGAACCCAAATCTGGTTGGAGCATGATAAGACCAGCCAATAAAAAAGTAATAATACCTGAACTAATTATAAATTGTGATTTTTCAAAACGACGACCATGTTGAGAAATCCACCAAGCCAAAAATAAAACCAAAGCAACTTTGGCAAACTCTGCTGGCTGAAAAGAAAAACCAAAAACTCTAAACCAACCAGTGGTTCCACGAACATTAACACCAAAAAATAAAACCAACACTAACAAAAGTAAAGAAAAAATATAAACAAGCTTTACACTACCACGATAAAAAGACACGTGCATAAAAGCTGCCAAAATTAACAAACCCAACCCCAGACCCAAAGCTAAAACTTGAGTAGGAAAATAGATCAATTCTTCGCCATGTGACAAATCCACACTATATATAGCTGACAGTCCCACAGCAATCAAAACCAAAACAGCCACCAAAAGTAGCCAGTCAAATTTTCGCAGAAAGATTGATTTGAGATTAATCATACCATTAGTTTATCACGTAAAAATTAACTCAACAACCTTGCACAAATAGTCTAGAGGATCCGAGATAATACTGTTTGACCCCGACGTATAATAAAATATTATTTTATCAGCGAGCAACCCCTCCACCCTTCGGGCACCTCCCCTTAGAATGGGGAGGAAACATATTAAACGAATTCCCTTCCCTTTTAGGGCACACTATCCTTTAGGGTTAAGGGAAGGGCTAGGGATGGGTTGCGTATATCAAAAAACCACCAAAGGTGGAAATAAATAACCAAGTACTAACTATATTAATATCACACAAACAAAATAAGACCCCTTATCTAAAATACGCATCTCTATCAAACACATTCAAAACTGGATAGACTCTAACATCGGTTACACGTAAATTTGAAAGCATTGATCTGACATCTATATAGCGCGTTTCACCACCTAGAAATTGTTCCTCTACTACATAAAGATAACCTGCTGTACCACCGTCAACCAATTCAATTATAAATTCTGGTTCCCAAAAATTATAAACACTGTCATTGATCACATCAAATTCTACAATATTACTTGGAATATTGGCTGCTCGACTAGATCGAGTGTATTTAAAATTTTCAATGATAAATCTTTTTCTACTCTCCATAAATTCTGCCACATCTTTTATGTCATGCGTATCTACTTTTTGCCAATCCACTTCAAAAACCAATTCTACTTTTCCAGGAAAACGTTCCGCTTCCTGCCCAAAGAAAACCAAAGGCATAGTCTCACCCGGCAAAACCACCACTTGCCTAGTCTCTGTTTCACCTTCACTATGTTTGTATCTAAAATCAACTTTAGCTACCCAACGCTCATTTGAATTTATAACCAAAGTAGCAAAATCATATTTGCCAGTCGCACTTTCAAATATTTCTACATTATCAACACGCAAATTTTGCGGGCCATAAACATAATTCAAACTTTCATAATCAACAAATTCACTTGGTTGATTATTATAAATAATTTGATCCTGCGGATAACCCACTACCAAATAAAAAATAAAATAACCAAAACCATAAGAAACACTAGCAATACACCACATAACCAAAACAGTCATGCCTATTTTTCTAAGCCTAGCTTTGTGACGCAAATACCATTCCCCCAGCTTCAAACTACGATTACTAAATTCACCAGTAGGATCCCGGTATTGCTCAAATTTATTTTCTTTTTTCTTTCCAAACATAATACCAACATTATACCACAAATAAAAAAACCATTCTATAATTAAAATGATTTTTTAACCCAAATATATTTTTACAAACAAACTTGGGAGAAGTGCGGACAACGAGGTCCGCGGGTTGAAAGATCGGAAGGAACGAAAGGAACGGGAGAGGATGAACGAACTCTAGTGTCCAGAGCCATAGATCTTGGCACGAAGCCCTGCCTGTGAAAGCTCCGGACCAGGGGCGTAGGCGACACCAAGCTCTTCGGCGGTTTTGTCGGTGAAAGAACGAGGGCCCTGCTGACTCCTCTTCATCTTCCATTGGCTGGCAGGCCGTCGTGGTTTACGGCGAGAAAATCCCGATACCCTCATGTGTCCTCCTTTTCCCGAGTCTACTGACTCTTGTTGCTCAGACCAGCCTGGCGCACCTGCTCGAGCAATTCGCGCTGTTCTTTATCAGTCGGACACTCACAGCCGAGAAAACCGACGCCGTAGTCGACATCTCCGAGGTGTTCGGTCTCGACTGGTCCGCGATCACGGAGCCTTTCCTGAACTTCCCGCCTCACATCCTATGGCGAAGGTGATGGCAAGGGAGCCAGAAGCCAATCACTTGCTCGAGTAAGCATTTTATCACACCTCCTTAACGCATCAGCCCAGGAACTGAGTCCATCTGCGAGCTCTCTCTTCGGCATCAGGATCCTCACAGCGAAGGAAGCTGCCGTCGTCACCATCGAGATCACTGAAATGCACGGTCTCGACAGGACCTTGGTCTAAGATCATAGCTTGCCACTCTTTCACTGGAGTGGGAGGAATTTCGAATCCATCCAAAACCCAAGGATTACCCATTTTCTCACACCTCCGTGTGGCCGTTGACGTTGTATACCTAGTATAGATAATTACCCAAAAAAAGGCAATTGAAACCCCTTGCCCTCCACACCCAAACATGCTATAATATCGTCGTAATTTTAATAAAAACTGCCGACTCCGTAAGACTCGTCGGCTTTATAAGCCTTTATATTTATGCCAATAAAACGTGTTTCCAAAGGAAGAATTGAAAAAAAACCAACTGCAAAAGAGGTAGTAAAAAAAACACCTGTTGAAAAAAAAGAGGTTGTTAAAGTTGCAAAGAAAGCTCCCGCTGAAAAGAAAATCCGTAAAACAAAAAATGATGGTAGCTACAGCGCCAAAAATATTACAGTACTCGAAGGACTTGATGCAGTTCGCAAAAGACCAGGAATGTACATTGGCTCTACCGGTGTCACAGGTCTTCACCACATGCTATGGGAAGTAGTGGACAATGCTTTTGACGAAGCCATGGCTGGACACTGCGATGAAATTTTAGTTAGACTTTTACCAGACAATTGGGTAGCTGTGACCGACAATGGTCGTGGTATTCCAGTTGATATGCATCCTATAAAAAAAGTTAGTGCTCTAGAACTCGTATTGACCCAGCTTCATGCTGGGGGAAAATTTGGTGATAGTGGTTACAAAGTTTCTGGTGGTCTTCATGGTGTAGGTGTCTCAGTTGTAAATGCTCTGTCTTCTGAAGTGAGAGCCGAGGTAAACCGCGATGGTAAAATCTGGGAACAAGAATATAGCCATGGTAAACCAAAGAAAAAAGTTAAAGCCATTGGTACTACAAAAAAAACTGGTACAACTATTTCTTTTCATGCCAACCCAGACGTATTTGAAACCCTAGATTACAATTGGAAAACAGCTATTGATCATTTGCGTCAACAAGCTTATCTTACCAAAGGTGTACATATAAAAATCTACGATGAAAGAACCATGGAAGAAAAAGAACGTGACGCTACGGCAGTAAAACTTCCGATTGCCAATTATGAATTTTATTTTGAAGGTGGTATTGCTAGTTATGTAAAACATATAAATAAAAATAGAGAACCAAAACACGAAAATGTTTTCTATATTGAAAAACAAGTAGAAGATGTAAATGTAGAAATTTCCCTACAATACACAGCCGACTATTCTGAATCTCTTCATGCTTTTGCCAACAATATTACGAATCCGGATGGAGGTATGCATGTAGCTGGTTTTAGAGCGGCCCTGACCAGAACACTAAATAGTTATGCACGTAAAAAAGAAATCCTAAAAGAAAAAGATAACAATCTATCTGGTGATGATGTTCGTGAAGGTCTCACCGCCATTATTTCTGTAAAAATTCCTGATCCACAATTTGAAGGACAAACAAAATCAAAACTTGGTAATCCAGAAGTAAAGCCAGCTGTAGAAAATGTCTTGGCCGAAGCTTTGATGATTTATCTAGAAGAACATCCTCGTGATGGAGAAGCAATCCTAAGTAAATGTATCCTAGCTGCCAAAGCTAGAAACGCTGCCAAAGTTGCTCGTGAGTCAGTTCTTAGAAAAGGTGCTCTTGAAGGCTTTACCTTACCAGGAAAATTATCTGACTGTTCTTCTCGTGATGCCAGTATTTCTGAGCTCTACATTGTGGAGGGAGATTCTGCTGGAGGTTCTGCAAAGCAAGGCCGTGATAGAAATACTCAGGCCATCTTACCTTTGCGTGGTAAAGTTCTAAATGTAGAACGCGCTCGTATTGATAAAATCTTAACTAACAATGAATTAAAATCTTTGATAATTGCGCTTGGTACAAATATTGGTGAGATGTTTGATATAGAAAAACTACGTTATCACAAAATCATTATCATGACAGATGCCGACGTAGACGGTTCTCATATTAGAACACTACTTCTTACTTTGTTCTTCCGTTATTTCCCAGACTTAATCAATCAAGGTCACATCTATATTGCTCAGCCACCATTGTATGGAATTAAAAGAGGTAAAGAGCTAGACTGGATTTACAATGACGACGCTCTAGATACCTACAAAAAAGAACATGGTATCACTGACGAAGATATGAATAGTCAAGAAGATGAAGAAGTGGCAGAAACAAACGAAAACAGCAAACTCGAAAAAGAAACAAAATCTGATAAACCAAAGAAAAAGAAACTTAATATCCAACGTTACAAAGGTTTGGGTGAGATGAACGCTGAGGATCTTTGGGAAACAACCATGAACCCAGCCCATAGAATCTTGAAACAAGTAGAAGTAGAAAATGCCGAAAAAGCTAGCGAAATCTTTGATATTCTAATGGGCAGTGAAGTTGCTCCAAGAAAAAAATTCATACAAACGAATGCGAAGGATGTAAAAAACTTGGATGTCTAAAAAATAAGTCAAACAAAAAACCAGTCACGAGACTGGTTTTTTTAATTTCTATTATTCTAGTCCAGCTAAATCTTCTCGCGCCTTTTTTAATTTTTCCATCTGAGTACTTATTTTACTTTCCAATTTTCCTATTTCTCTTTGATTTGCACTACCACCCTGCATAATATCATCTTCTGACATCATCATTCTATTAATATCTGCAGGACCTAGACGAGCTTTTATTTTTTCTAAAGAAGAATTTAAACTTCCAATCGAAGACTCAAATTGTGGTATCACCACGGTTTTTAAATGTTCTGATTTTTCTGCTTTGGTTATTCTTTCTTCTGCTTCCTTTACCCCAGGGTCACCATCTATTTCTTCCTCTAATTTTTTAATTCGATCTTGAAGTTCAGTTTTTCCTTTCTGATACTCTGGATTATCATAGCCAGCAGTATCAACACCTCCCCCATGTGTATAATTTTGTTGATCCAATCTATCCAGCTCAGCATAAGCCTCCTCTAATTTTTTGTGTAATTCTACAGCCCTTACCACTTGTTCCTCAGTAGGTTCTGGTGGTACCTCAACCACCTGCTCTGCTTCTGCCTCAGCAGATTCAACACCTGGTGTTTCTACCGTCTCTTCTGGACCTGGAGGAACATTTTTAGTTTTATCTCTGCTAAACATACTTCTAGCCCTATCCCCAATTCCTTTAAGCATATGGTGTTATATTACAAATTATATTCATATCGTACCATACCTATATATTTTTGCCAATTTATTTATATATTTACCCACACCTGTCAAGCTTGACAAAAAACCAAATCTATAGTATTATGTAGATATAAATAAACCGGCCTAAGAGCCGTTTTTAGATACTTAAAAATCAATCCTGAGGAGCCTAAAGGCGACGTAAGGATCTTTCGAAGAATAATCCTGTTGAACCACCTAAAATCTAGGTAGTTCACAAATTAAACACTCCGAAAGATTCCTCATTCGCTTGAGCTCATTCGGAATGAACCTAAATTTTATGAATATACTAACAAAAATCAAAGACTACCTCAGTGGTTCTATCTCTGAGATGAAAAAGGTCGTCTGGCCTACCAAGAAACAGACTTATACTTATAGTGGTATTGTTATTGCTATGAGTCTAGGTGTGGCTTTCTTTTTTGGACTACTAGACTATGTATTTAATATAATACTTGGTGTTTTTATTTAAAAACCTTCTTAAAACAAAAAATAATTCTCTAATTAAAAGCAATCAGCCAACAGACTTCAGCATTCTGAAATATAAAAAGTCCAAAAGCCGATTGCCAAAAGCTAATTTATGGCCAAACAAACTCTCCAACTTGGTCGTCGCTGGTATGTACTACATACTTATAGTGGCTACGAAGAAAATGTAAAACACAATTTGGAACAACGTATTGATTCTTTTGATATGCAAGAAAAGATTTTTAATGTGATGGTTCCAAAAGAAAAAAAGATTAAAATTAAAAACAGTAAAAGAACTACAGTAGAAGAAAAAATCTTCCCTGGTTATATTTTGGTAGAGATGATCGTGACTGACGACTCTTGGTATGTAGTTCGTAACACTCCAAACGTAACTGGTTTTATTGGTAGTGGTACTACTCCTACCCCAATTGACCAAAAAGAAGTTGACGACTTACAAAAACGCATGGGTGTAGATGAACCAACTCACAAGATTGATGTCGACGTTAATGACGCCATCAAAATTGTTGACGGACCATTTAAAAACTTTGACGGTAAAGTGGAAAGTGTGGATGAAAATCGTGGTAAAGTAAAAGTACTTGTTTCTATGTTTGGTCGTGAAACCCCTGTAGAACTAGATGCTTTACAAATTAAGAAAATATAACCAGCTTACAGCTACCAGCTCTCGGACTTCAGAAATATTATGGCCTACAAATTTGAAAAACTAAAAGTATGGCAATTAGCAAGACAGTTCGTTAAATTAATCTACAAAATTTCAAAAGATTTTCCAGATGATGAAAGATTTGGTCTAATTAGTCAAATTAAAAGAGCTGTTGTATCCATAATGTTAAATATCGCGGAAGGATCTGAAAGAAAATCAGATGTAGAATTTGTCAGATTTTTGAGAATTGCATACACATCAATGCTTGAGGTAATATCTGCCTGCTATATAGCACTAGATCAAGGTTATATAAGTCAAGAAAGATTTGATTTTGTGTATAAATCAAGCAACATTCTAGGTAAAAAAATGAATGCACTAATAAAAAGTATAAACAAATCTACTGTTCCAAATAAGGAAGCTTCTCAGTAGAAATAAATTAATTAAATGGCTGAAGTCCAAAGACTGAAAGCCAAAAGCTGAATAATTATGGCTAAAAAACTAGTAACTCAAATCAAATTACAAATCATGGGTGGTGCTGCTAATCCAGCCCCTCCAGTCGGACCAGCTCTTGGTCAACACGGTCTAGATATCCAAAACTTTTGTACACAATTTAATACTGCTACTGCTGATAAAAAAGGTGAAGTAGTTCCAGTAGTAATTAATGTGTATGATGACAGAAGTTTTGATTTCATTACCAAAGTTGCTCCAGCTAGTGCTCTTATCAAAAAAGCAGCTGGTATCAAAAAAGGTTCTGGCAATCCTTTGAAAGAAAAAATTGGTAAAATCACAAAAGCCCAAGTAAAAGAAATTGCTGAAAAGAAAATGCCTGACTTGAACGCCAATGACATCGACGCAGCTATGAAAATTATAGAAGGTACTGCTCGTCAGATGGGTGTGAAAGTAGAGTAACTGACAATATAAAATATACACATATTAAAATACAAGCAGTTAAATTTGCTTGTATTTTTTTACATATATATTGTATTTTCTTTTTATGATATAATCTCTCTATAACTCACAGCCTTTTGAGCCTTTCTAGCTTTCCAGGCATTTAAAGCATTTTTATATGAACAATACCAAAACCCTCATCCGTAGCATTTATCTTTATTTGGCCGTTTTTGTTGGTCTTATGATGATTGCTATTCCTGCTGGACAACTTATAAAGCTAAGTTTGGAAACATGGGTCTTTCCCCTGGCAGCAGAACAAGAATATCGTTATGAAGATAGAGTACCTACCAAACCATACATAAATAGAATAGATGAAAATACAGACTTGGTCACATTAAAATTAACCGAAGAAGAAATCCTCATATTGGAAAATTGGCAACAAGATTATAAGATGTGGCAAGAAAAAGACGATAATATTGATTGGAAAAAAGCCAGAATTCAACAACAGATGGTCAACAACTTATCTGTCATGATTGTTGGTCTGATAGTATTCTTGTCTCACGGTTGTGTTCTAAGACGAGACAAAAAGAAAAGTTAATAATCCACAAAAATTAAGCCCCTAAATGGGGCTTTTTTTATCTCTACATTTCTGCTATAATTACCCCAAGAAATTATTATCTAAAATTTATGAAAAAATTGAATTGTCATTTTTATTCAGTACCACCAACCATGAAAAAATATTTACGAGGAGCAATGAAAGGACACAAAGTAACCATTCATGATGAACAAATAAAACCGAATAACCTAGATTCCAAGACAGAAGTCTTGGCTGTATTTGTAGATTCAAAAGTAGACAAAACTGTTTTTGATAAATTGGAAAACTTACAACAAATTGTAACCATGTCTACAGGTTATGATCATATTAACTTAGATGAAGCCAAGAAAAGAAAGATCCCAGTTTGTAATGTACCAACTTATGGAGACAATACAGTAGCTCAATATGCTCTTACTTTTATTTTAACAATGACACGAAAATTTTATAAATCGATCAAACGTGTCAAAGAAGGTTTTTACAATTATGATGCATTGGAAGGTCTTGATCTAAAAGACAAAACTATTGGTATCATTGGTACAGGACATATTGGTATGCACCTCGTAGATATGCTAGAGGGTTTTGAATCAACTGTCATTGCTTATGACAAATTTCCTAATAAAAAACTGGAATCCCAGCACAATTTCAAATATGTAAGCTTGGATAAACTATATAAAACTTCAGATATAATTTCACTTCACATTCCCCTTTTCCCAACTACTCACCATATGATTAGTACAAAGGAAATTAAAAAAATGAAAAAAGGAGTGTATATTATAAATACAGCTCGCGGAGCTTTGATTGATCCAAAAGCCTTGCTAAAAGGTCTAAATTCTGGTAAGGTAGCTGGCGCTGGTATGGATGTTTTGGAAGAAGAAGATTTTATTGCTCACCAAGAAAAATTAAAAGCAAAAACTACCACAAAAAAACAAAGAGAGCTTACAAAAATAAACGAAGCAATCATAGATCATGACCATACTATTATTACTCCTCACAATGCCTTTAATAGTGCAGGGGCTTTAAAAAGAATAATAGATACTACAGTCGAAAATATTAAATCTAATGTAGCTGGAAAGATTACGAATGACCTAACCCAACCAAAACACTAAATTCCGAATCCCCCGATAGGGGGTGAGAAATCCCTTTACAAGTCGCGAACAACACATTAAAATAAATTTTATTTGGTGCGGTCAAAAGTGCATTAGAAAGAGATCCCTCATTATCATTCGGGATTAACAAAAAATAATATGCAAAAAATATTTCTATCAATTGCTGTTTTAGGACTAATAGTCCTAGCTTCTGGCTGTGGCAATGAGAATGAGAACCCAGCTGATAAAAAAGCTAAAACAATCACTCAAGAAGTCCACGTCCAGGCTGTAAAACGCATGCCTGTCAGTCAAGATTTGGCTGACAATAGCTATGACTATTGTGAAGCTCGTGGACATGAGGTTGTTATTCGTTATGATGAAGAATTGGAACAATCTCGTGTTTATTGTCGTTTTTCAGATACCACAGAATGTGATGCTAGTGATTTTATGGCTGGACGCTGTGCCCCTGGTAGTGGCGCCCAAGTTCATGAAATAAAAAAAGCTGAAGATGAATTGATTGTCTGTACCCAAAACTATGAACCTGTTTGTGGTACCGACGGTCTTACCTATGCCAACGAATGTATTGCTAAAGTTAATAAAGTAGAACTAAATCACCCCGGTATTTGTCTAGAAACCCAACAAGATGTAACAAAGACAACCAAAGTAGAAGGTGAAACTACAGGAAAAACTACTAAAAAAACTAGTTCCAAAACAACTACAGAAACTACTGAGTCAGAAATTATCAATCTGGAATGGTTGGATTTAGTTATCAGTCTAATAAAAAATGAACCTAAAAAAAATCCAGTTGCCTATATAGATAAATGTGTTTATGGAGATGAAGTAATTTTTTATCAATCAGATGGCTGTAGTGATTGTTATAGTATATTATACAACGAAGCCGGGGCATCTATCTGCTATCCTAGTAATGATTTAAATGCCAGTTGTCCAGATTATTTTAATGTTAGCGATCGTAGTCGCAATTGTACTCGCTTTTGGACAGATGCGAGATAACTAACAGATAATTCAAATAAAAAATCCTGATATAATATCAGGATTTTTTATTTATAAAAGTTTTTTTATTCAAAAATTTTACCAACCAATTCTTCCAAATTATCGCCCTCTTCATATGTGTACACTTCCACTTTTTCATTACCTTTTATCATCGCCGAAAGTTTGTAAGTATCAGAACCGTGATACAGACACACTACACGTTTACCTAAATTTAATCCTTGAGCGATAATATAGCCTACACCCAAACTAGGAGTGCTGACTTCGGCAACAACGACGTCGCTTTTTTCAAGACTAGTCACTTCTCTATCATGAATTTCTTCCTTAGTAAGATCAGTCTCACCAAAATCAGTCATTTCACTATCTGCAATATGATCAGAAAAAACTGTTCCGTATTTTTTTAGAACCTCCACCACATGAGGATACTTGGCCTGATGAGCACGCCCCCCACGAACAGCTCCTGCGAAAAAAATATTCATATTAAAAAATTAAATTATTTAGCTTCTTCCCAAAGTATATTAAAAAGCATTTTTTGCATTTTGTAAAATGGCCTATCCTCAATCATAAAACAAATTGGCTCTTTTTCATTGTAACGCGTATAGAGCAATTTCCCATCATACAATTTCATATCAACATCCTGAACAGGAGTCTCTTTTGAAATTATTCTTATCTCACTCAGCTTATCATTTTTATGAAATTTATTCAAATTGTCATAAGTCTCTTTGTCTGGTACAAGAAATTTTACAACAATATTTTTATCCCTTCTTTTTTTGTGAAAATCTTCTCTCACTTCCATACCAGGTTTTTGATTGCCTCCACTAGAAACATAAGTATAAATAACATCCGCCTTGGTTGTAAAAACATCACCTAACGCTATCCTATATTCATCCAGTCCTTCAAAAATTCTACTTCCTGGACGATTGGAAGATAGACGAAAGGTACGTGACAATTCTGGAATAGCTGACAAAACCTCAAACTTTTTTGTTTTAAATTCTTGTTGTCTTTCCTCTAACAAATCATACAGTCTTTCGGGGTCTTCTGCTACATAGACCGAACGCCACTTTTGTTTTACTTGTGTTACCAATTTCTTCTGCATCAAGTCATTTAAAATATAATACAACATAGTCCTTGAAAAAGGACTTTTTTGTTGGAGCTCTTGCACCGTACTTTTGGGATGCTTTAGCATTAGCAGATAAAGCTTGGCTTCATTTTCTCCCAGGCCCAGCATTTCCAAAACTCGCTCTTCTTTTGTAATAATTTTTTTCATAATCAACTTCTCCGCAGCGAGCTAACGGGGTATAAGCAAATAATTTCAAAGCATCAAACCATAGGACAAATCCATCCTCTGGTGGAAGCTTCAAAAAATCGCGCTCGCTCGTCCCGACTATCGTCGGGATTTGATAACCTGTGCTAAGTATAGCAAAAAATGAAAGTTTGTCAAGTGCAGATTTACACTGTGCCCTTTTTTATCTTTACTTTAGCCTATTTTTTGGCTAAAATAACACGCTAAGTTGTTCTTTACATATGTGTATAAAACACACATACAGACCCCCTATTTGACGAGTCCTTTCGTTCTTTTTTCTAGAAAAAATAATATTTGGACTCGTCAAAGACTGTCTTGCCATGGTGGCTGACGGATAACGACGGGACAAACAAGAAGGAAGTTGACCATGAGTGAACGGAGTGAGCGACTGGAATTTCTCTTCAGTATCCACCCAAATGCGAAGAAGCGCGGCGGTCGAATCCCCGACCGCAAACATTCCGCCGACTCTGGGTACGACGTGTACCCAGTCGACTTGTCCGACCTGTCGGACAAGTACCCGAACTTCCCCTACACCCTCAAGCCCGGGGAGGTCATCCGCATTCCCACAGGCCTGACCTTCCAGGCGCCGGTAGGATGGAGTCCCGACGTGGTCGCCAAGACCAGCCGGGCGTGGGAGGGCATCGAGCCCGCCGCTATCGTCTACGACTGGGGCTACCGCCCCAACCCGAACGATCCGGCCGGCTCTGTCTTCTCCGTCCGCAACGTGAGCAATGTTCCCGTTGTGATCGACGGAAAGAAATCGTTCGTACAGCTCATCCTCCGCCCCGTCTGCCCGGCCGACGTCGTGGTCGTCAACCACGGCACCATCGAGGCAGGCACCGAGCGCGGACAGAAGCGCTACGGGGCAGCGGACAACGACAACGACAACAAAGACCTCATCGCCTAAGTGGAGAGGTCTCACTACCTGCCTAGTGCAGGTGGGGCGACGGACTGGATATCCGTCGCCCCTTCCCAACCTAGTTTTTCTTTTTAAAAGGAATGTTGGGTTGGGAACAAGCTTACAAAAAAAAGAAGGAGGAAGGGAGATAAAATGTCCGACCAAACCAGAAATATCTGTCTCCCTACAAAAGGGCTAATTCTAATAATTGGTCCAATGTTCTGCGGAAAGTCCACTCTTCTGCTTAGACACCTGGTACAAGCAGAAAAAATAGAACTGAGAACTCTGACACTTAAACCCAAGACGGACACTTCTGTCCGAGGTACACACATCAGTACCCACGATGGGCAAAGCAGGACTTGCCACCTTATTTCAGATGACGTGATAAGTTTGGAGGGGCTAATCTTCCACGAAAATCCGCAAGCGATTTTCGTGGATGAGGTACAATTCCTTTCCCCAAAAATAATGGCGAAGATTTCGGAAATCAGCCTAACACGGCTTGTCGTGATGGCTGGTTTGGCCGAAGATTTCCGTGGGAAAGACTTCGGGGCTCTCCCTGAAATAATACGGGGAGGAAAGCCCCTAAAAATTCTCCACCTCACAGCCGCTTGCGCCCGATGTGGAAGCCCAGCGCTCCACACTCAGAGACTCACTCAAGGGAAAAACCAAATATCACCTGGCGGGGCCGAACAGTACGAACCTCGCTGTGATGAATGTTGGTCACCACAACCACCAGAAGGAAGTGTTTCATGGAATGTCTAGAAGCACAAAAGCTTCTACTCGCTGACATCTTTGAATTCGGAAATGAAAACGACCCTAACCTGTACGAGGCACACGAGCACCTCACGATGTGTGCGAAATGCCAAAAAGTCTTCCACCCCGCTCGTCCGAAGGAGGTGTCGGCACCTAGCAACTGACGTCCTCGGTGTTCGCTGACCTCCTGTCTGCGGCCACCTGATTTGTTTCTAATTATTTAGAAACAAATCAGGGAGGCTACAACCGCAGACAGTGGAAGTCAGCGACCCAACCTAGTTTTTCTTTTTAAAAGGAATGTTGGGTTGGTAAATTTTAATTAATATTATATGACCATACCAGAACTTACAAATCTCATTATGGAACAGGCTCAAAAAAAAGGCTTTGGCACAAATCCAGCCGACATAAATGTGGTAGAAAAAATTGCCCTTATCCACTCTGAAGTCTCAGAAGCATACACGGCTTATCGTCATAAAAATATAGACGGCAAAGACGGCTTCAAAGAAGAGCTTGGAGATATAGTACAACGAATTTTACATCTCTGTGGGGTACTTTCTATAGATATCGAAAAAGAAATTATTAAAAAAATTAAATTAAATAAAGACAGAGAGTGGGATTGGGAAAATTTAAATGAAACTAATAAATAAACATATGACCAAAGTCCAAATCAACAAAAAAGTAGCCACAGAAGATGCTCCTAGTCTAGCGGTGGCACTTGAAAACAAACTGCTCATCTCTGCTACCCCGGTAGAAGGCAAGATAGTAAACTACGCTGGTGTAAAATGGGTAGAAGTGGACAAAAAACGTTTTACTGTACCCATTAGACGTGAAGAAGAAAGTGTTTTAAAAGAAAAATATCCACATGGCATCCCTTTGTGTGGTGACCCAAATGAAAAAACAGTGAAAAGAAAAGAAGAGTTTTATTTTTTGCCACCAGAAACTGCCCAGGAGATTTGGAATAACGAACCACTACCTTTTTTTCACTAATATGATATACTTTTATAAACGTTTAAAATATTTTTTTATGAAAAACAAAAAACTAGAGGGTATACTCACTTTTCTTCATCGCGCCAATGAATTAAAAAGGACTCCCCGCTTTGAATCTTCACTAAGTGAAAAAGGTGACTCTGTGGCCGAACACTCTTGGCGCCTTACTCTCATGGTCCATGTGATTGGCACCGAACTAGACGAACCACTAGATTTACAAAAAGCCATGGCTATGGCCCTTATTCATGACCTAGCAGAATCTGTCACTGGTGATATTGACGCGATTGATCAAATTAATGATACTGACAAAGATAAAATTCAAAACAAACACCGAGATGAAGTAAAGGCTATGGGGAAAATTTTGAAAGGAATTCCTTTTGCTGGAGATATTTACAAAGTCTGGGATGAATTTGAAGAACAAAAATTACCAGAAGCAAAATTTGTCAAAGCACTGGATAAAATTGAAGCCTATTTACATCTAGATGAATGTGGCACAGATGTATATATCCCAAAAGAATTTCACTCTGACTATGCTGACAAAGCAGTAAAAAGCTTTGATGCAGCTATCAAGCATTTTCCCAAATTAAAGGATCTATTAGAAGCTGTAAAGGAAGAATTAAAAGAAAAATTTGCCAAAGAAGGTGTAGGTTGGATAGAATAGCGCACCCTATAAACACACCCCCTTGACAAAATTATAGAAATCGGGTATATTTACACCCGGTTTTAATTTTATTTAAGTGGGACCTTGGACCACTCCAAGGGTTCGTACCACCAAACAAAACTATATGTCAAAAAGAATGACAAGTCTAAAAGCTCAAATAGACAGTACAAAAACTTATAACCTAGATGAAGCCCTAGAGCTCATCAAAAAGACTAGTACTGTAAAATTTGATGCATCAGTTGAACTACATGCCAAATTGGGAATTGACCCTAAAAAAGGTGATCAACAAATCCGTACTACTATGGTTCTTCCTCACGGTACTGGTAAGACCAAAAGTGTAGCTGCTTTTGTTAGTCCCAATGATGAAAAAACTGCAAAAGATGCTGGCGCAGACTTTGTCTACGGAGAAGAAGACATCAAAAAAATCAAAACTACTGGAAAAATAGAATTTGATATTGCTGTTGCTACTCCAGAGATGATGCCAAAAATTGCTGTCGCTGCCAAAATACTTGGCCCTAAAGGTCTTATGCCTAGTCCTAAGACTGACACAGTTGGTCCAGATTTGAAAAAAATGATTGGTGATCTCAAAAAAGGTAAAGTTGCCTTCAAGAATGATGACGCCGCTATCATACATCTAACAATTGGCAAAGTAAGTTTCGAAATTGCCCAACTAAAAGAAAATTTTGAAACTTTCCTAGATACCCTAAAAAAAGCCAAACCAGCTTCTACCAAAGGTACTTATATCAAATCTCTATACTTGACCTCTAGTATGGGTCCAAGTGTAAAAGTGGAAGCCTAATTAGACAAAAAATTTATTACCAAAACCCTCCTTTTTAGGAGGGTTTTTTTATTATTTTCTCCACTTGCTACAAAGCCAGGTTTTTGCTAAAATACCTCTACTTAAGTAATAAAAAATATGGAAAAACAACGTGAAAACAATATCTCCTGGGACGAATGCTTTATGCGTATGGCCCATGTCATTGCCGAACGCTCCAAAGACCCCTCTACCCAAGCCGGTTCTGTCATTGCTGATAAAAACAATGTGGTCATAGGCCTTGGATACAATGGCTTTCCTCGTGGAGTAGAAAGTGAAGAGTTCCCTTGGGGAAGAGAAGGTAGTTTTTTGGATACTAAATATGCTTATGTCTGCCATTCAGAAGAAAATGCAATTTATAATTCCAACAAACAACCACACGACTGCAAAATATATTGCACCTTATTTCCTTGCAACGAATGTGTTAAAGCTATTATCCAAAATGGTATGACAGAAGTAATTTTTGAAAGTGATAAATATCATGACGAAGACATTTGGATAGCTTCCAGAAAAATGCTCGATGCAGCCGGAGTACACTATCGTCAATATATTTCTGATTATTCAAACGAAAAATAAATATGGATAAAATTATCTTTGGCTTTGTTGGACAAATAGCTAGTGGTAAAGGCACGGCTGTAAAACATCTAAAAACTAAGTACAATGCTTCTACCTATCGCTTTTCTACCATGCTGACTGATGTTTTAAATAGATTATATTTAGAAAACAATCGTGAAAATTTACAAAAACTTTCTCAAATTATCCGAGAAAATTTTGGTGAAGAAACTATGGCCCGTGTCATGGCCGAAGATGTAAAAAATGATAAAAACAATCTCATTGCAATTGATGGAGTAAGACGACCAGGAGACGTTGTCAATTTAAAAGAAATTCCTGGGTTCATTTTGGTAAACATTACAGCCGACATAGAAAAAAGATACGAAAGAATAATCAAAAGAACAGAAAAAGTTGACGACGTAGGTAAAACTTTAAAAGAATTTAAAACAGATCACAAACGCGAAGCAGAATTAAAAATAGAAGAAATAGCCAGTCAAGCCACGGACACAATTGATAATAACGGCAGTCTAGAAGACTTACACACTCAATTAGATAAACTTATCGAAAAATATCAGTCTAAATCTGTTTAAATCAATACTATGAAATTAAAAATTAAACGTCTACATCCAGATGCAATTTTACCAAACTATGCTCATCCAGGGGATGTTGGTTTAGATCTTTATTCTTTGGAAGATTGTGATATTAAACCAGGTGAACGAAAATTATTTGATCTTGGTTTTGCCACAGAATTTGATGAAGGTTATGCTGCGATAGTAAAAGACAAAGGAGGCCCTCCATTTAAATATGGTCTTCACACTATGGGAGGTGTATTTGATGCTGGTTTTCGTGGTGAATATAATGTACTACTTATCAACTTGAATAATGAAACTACTCAAATTAAAAAAGGTCAAAAAATTGCCCAATTAATTATTTATCCTGTGGCTACTGCTGAGCTAGAAGAAATAGAAGAATTAAGTAATTCTGCTCGTGGGGAAGGTAAACATGGCAGTACAGGTGAATTTTAATCCTTTGTCATTCCGAGCGAAGAGAGGAATCCCTTTACAAGTCTCGTTATTCGCATTAAACAATAATTTGTTAAAAGCATCTCAAGGTGCACTAAAAAGAGATCCCTCGTCGCCTCTACGGGTTCACTCGGGATTACGACCTTTATGAAAAGTTATCTAGATATAGTAAAACACATTTTAGAAAATGGTGTGGAAAAACAAGACCGTACTGGTACTGGTGTTATTAGTGTTGCCGGAGTTATGTTTGAACACGATATGAGCAAAGGCTTTCCACTTCTTACTACCAAAAAAATGCCTTTCAAAGTTATGTCGACTGAACTTGAATTTTTTATAAAAGGCATTACTGACAAAGAATGGCTCAAGGAACGTAAATGTCACATTTGGAATGAATGGTGCAGTCCGACAAAAGTTCCTTATGATCATGACGAAGAAACCAAAGCCAAAATGGCAGCCGAGCGTGACTTGGGGCCAGTCTATGGTTTTCAATGGCGCCACTTTGGAGCTGATTACAAAAATTATGATACTGATTATACTAACAAAGGTGTGGATCAATTAAAATATATCGTTGATACTTTGAAAAATAATCCAACTGACAGACGAATGATAATTTCTGCTTGGAATCCTACTAAATTAAAAGAAATGGCCCTACCTCCCTGTCACTATAGTTTGCAAGTGACAGTCACTGGCGATAAACTAAATTTAATGTGGAACCAACGCTCAGTAGATGTAGCCCTAGGTTTACCTTTTAACATTTCCAGCTATGCCTTGCTTTTACACTTACTTGCCAAAGAAGCAGGATTAAAAGAAGGAAGACTAGTTGGTTTCTTGGGTGATACACATATTTATTCCAATCACATTGAAGGGATAAAAGAACAACTGGAACGAAATCCTGATGAATATACTCTACCAAATATTGAAACTGAAAACTTTACCTCTATTTTTGACTGGCAAGCTACTGATACTACTTTAAATAATTACCAATCACACCCAAGAATTAAATTTGATATTGCAGTATAATAAACAATTTTGTAATTTAGTAATTTTAAATTTTGAAAACAATTTAGAAATAACTAATTTAAATTAAAATAATTAAAATTGTTTCCTAAATTTCAAAGGAACACTTGTACTTTAGTGATAATTTAAAATTCCAAAATTATGTCTATAGCCTTAATAGTCGCCATCGCTTCCAACAACTGTATTGGAAAAGATAATAAACTCCCTTGGAATATTCCAGAGGATCTTTCTCATTTCAAAAAACTTACCATGGGAAAAACTGTTGTAATGGGCCAAGCTACTTTTGAATCAATCCTCGGATATCTTGGTAAACCACTTCCTAAACGTAAAACTGTGGTTTTAACTTTTGATAAGAATTATAAAGTACCCGAAGGTGTACGACTAATGCACTCTCTAGATGAAGCTTGGGAAAAACTAAAAGATGAAGATGTTTTTATCTGTGGTGGCGCTAGTATCTACAAACAAACTGTTAACCGTGTTGATAAATTATACATTACTCATGTACACCAAGAAGTCGACGGTGACGCATTTTTCCCAGAAATTGAACCTGACATTTGGAAGGAAGATTGGCGTGAAGATCATGAGGATTTTAGTTTTGTAAATTATATCAAAAAATAATATGACAAAAGGTTTATTTATAATGATAGAAGGCACCGATGGCTCTGGTAAAGGTACCCAGACAGATATTTTAGTTGATAAGTTAAAAAACGTTGGCAAAGAAGTAGAACAAATTAGCTTTCCTCAATATGGAGAACCTAGCGCCTTTTTAGTAGAACAATACTTAAACGGTAAATATGGTAGTGCTAGTGAGGTCAGCCCAGAAAAAGCTTCTATCCTTTATGCAGTTGACAGGTTTGCAGCTTCTGATAAAATAAAAAAATGGCTAGATGAAGGAAAGATAGTTATTGCCAATCGTTATGTCGCTTCCAACATGGGACACCAGGGTGGAAAAATAAAAGATGTGGCAGAAAGAAAAAAATATTTTGATTGGAACTACAACCTAGAATATAATATTTTAGAAATCCCCCGCCCTAGTGTAAATATAATTCTTCATGTCACTCCAGAAATTTCCCAACAGCTGGTAGATATGAAAGACAAGCGTGAATATTTAGGAGACAAAAAACGTGACATTCACGAAGACGATATAAATCATCTACGAGATGCGGAGTCAGCTTATTTACAAATCGCTGAAATGTACCCTGAATTTAAATTGATTGAATGTGTAAAAAATGAAAAAATGTTATCAAAAGAACAAATTCATGGTATAATCTGGGAAGAAATACAAAAACATTTAAATTAAAATTAATTCAAACATATGTTAATTTCTGCAAAAGAAATAATCAAACAAAGTGTAGATGTATACAAAGCTAATTTTGAGCTTTTCTTACGCTACATGCTCGTCTTATTTATCCCAGCTGGAATTGTTGGTATTACTACTTCCATTTTTGGATCATCTCTGCAAGCTATTAATTTTTATGGTTTTAGTCTAGCAACCATAATTTACTTTTTAATTATCATTGCTGGTTCTATTTTCAGTATTTGGATTAGTCTTTCTTTTATTAGAGTTCTAGTCAAAAGATTAACTAACAAAGAAACAGAGCCTGTACGCACAGAATTACAAAAAGCAGTAAAATTGATTGTCCCTGCCTTTATTGTTTCTATATTAACTACCTTAGCTATATTTGTAGGTTTTGCTCTATTTATAATCCCAGGTATTATCGCAGCTGTCTGGTTTGCTTTTGCTATGTATAGTGTAGCTTTGGAAGATAGCAAAGGGACAGAGGCAATGCTTCATAGTAAAGAATTAGTAAGGGGGCGTTGGTCAGCTGTACTATGGAGACTTCTTGCTCCTACTGTCGTTTTTGCTGTTATTCTTATTTTCTTACAATGGCTTGTCAGTTGGCCATTTGAAATGATTATGGGTTTAGTTAATCCTACATCTTCTATTGCTCTTACTTTGTACGTAGCTTTCATGTCTTTAGTTGGTGTAATTGTCAGTTTACTTGTTACACCATTAAATACTTTGGCTCCGACTATTCTTTATCTAGAACTTAAAAAAACTCCTGTCAAAATGGAACATCCCGAACCACATGAAGATACTCCAGAAGAGCCTCCTGTAATGTAAAAATATTAAAATACCCCAAAAGACCCTCCTTAGAGGGTCTTTTCATTTCCTCTATATAATGCTAAAATACTTACAGTCTTAAATAAAAAATATGTCAGAATATGTAACAATCATAGGCATGGAAGTCCATGTGGAGCTAAAAACTAAATCCAAGATGTTTTGTGGTTGCAAAAATAATCCTGATGAAAATGAAGCAAACAAGAATATCTGCGAAATCTGTACTGGACAACCTGGTACCTTGCCCGTACCAAACAAACAAGCTATCACTTGGACAGTCTTGGTTGGTAAAGCTTTAGGCTGTAGTATAAGAGAAAAATCAAAATTTGATCGTAAGCATTATTTTTATCCAGACCTACCAAAAGCTTATCAGATTTCTCAATACGATGAACCAATCTGTGAACATGGTAAAATTACTTTAGATTTACCTCTAGAAGAAAATTTGAGAGATACTGCCAAAATTGGTATTACTAGAGTTCATCTAGAAGAAGACACTGCCAAACTACTTCATGGTAACAAGGGCGACACTCTGGTTGATTTCAATCGTGCTGGTACGCCGTTAGTAGAAATTGTGACAGATCCAGATTTCAAATCTTCTGCTGAAGCTAAAATTTATTGCCAAGAGCTTCGAAGTATTTTCCGTGCTCTAGGTGTTAGTGATGCTGACATGGAAAAAGGTCATATGCGTTGCGAAGCCAATATTTCAGTACAAGAAGCTGGTAAATTTGAAATTATTGACGCAATAGTAAAACCTTTGGGAGATTATAAATTAAATAATAAAGTAGAATTAAAAAACTTAAATTCCTTTAAGGCAGTTGAGCGTGGAATTGAATATGAAATAAAACGACAAACTGAATTATTAGAAAAAGGCGAAGGTTGGGATCAGGAAACTCGAGGTTGGAACAAAGAAAAACAAGAAACTGTTTTGCAACGTATCAAAGAAAATGCTGATGACTATCGTTATTTCCCAGAACCAGATATTCCACCGTTTCATCCAGAGATTATTGCTGGAAAAATTTCTTTACCAGAATTACCTGCGGGCAAAAGAAAAAGATTCCATGAAGAATATGATTTATCTTACTCTGATGCAAAATTACTTGCTGAAGACAAAAATCTAGCTGACTTCACAGAACAAGTAATAAGTGAGCTAACTGAATGGCTCGACACCATGCCTGAATCAAAAAATAAAGCCGAAGATGTTCCACAAAAAATCGCTCGTCTGGCTGGAGGCTGGATTACAAGCAAGCTAATGGGTGTTTTGAAAGATAAAAACTTAAATATAACTGATGTAAATTTTACAGCGGAAAATTTTGCCGAACTTATTGCTCTAATCTACAATGGGCGCGTAAATTCCACCAATGCTTACAAAATTCTCCTTATCATGGCGGGTGCCAAGGAAGACCGAGACCCTACCCATATTTTAGAAGACAAAGGTTGGGGTCAGGTCTCAGATGAGAGGCAAGTCGGTGACGCAGTAGACGAGGTAATCAAAAGTTACCCCAAACAGGCTGAAGAGTACAAAGCTGGAAAAGAACCTGTTATTAAATTTCTCATAGGAATGGTCATGAAAGCAACTGAGGGTAGTGCTGATCCAGAGGTAGTGGAGAAGATTTTGAAAGAAAAACTATCCACATAGTACCACTTGGCAACAAGCCAAATTAATGATAGAATATGTCCAATATGGTATACAAATTCCACACAATTCAAACTATCAATAACTAGAGACCACTCCGGCAGGAGTGGTCTTTTTTTGAAATAACAAAAATAAAATTAAATAATTAATCTATATCTATGCCTAGCACAAATTTCAAAAACAGAGACATCATCTCTATAAATGACCTATCAAAAACAGACATGCTGTACATTTTAAAACATGCCGAGGAGCTCAAAAAAAAACCTCAGCCAAATTTGCTCAAGACAAAAGTAATGGCCAGTTGTTTTTTTGAACCATCCACTAGAACCCGCCTTTCCTTTGAAACTGCCATGGAAAGACTGGGGGGGTCTGTCATGGGCTTTGCTGACGGCAAAGTAAGTTCTGCCAAAAAAGGCGAAACTACTTGGGATGCCATGAAAATTATTGGTCAGTATGCTGATGTTATTGCTATGAGACACCCTCTGGAAGGTGCTTCTCGTCGAGCTAGTGAAGCTACCAATAAACCCGTTCTTAATGGTGGCGACGGCGCCAATCAACACCCTACTCAAACCCTACTTGATCTCTTTACTATTAAAGAATGCCAGAAAAAATTAAATGGTCTCACGATTGCGATTGCAGGAGACTTAAAATATGGTCGCACTACTCACTCTCTAGCTCAGGCTCTGTCAAAATTTGATGTAAAATTATATTTTGTGGCTCCCGATATTTTACAAATGCCAGAGTATATCCAAAACGAACTTAAAAAGGCTGGAGTAAAATTTTCTCTACATAATAAAATTGAAAACATAATTAACAAGGTTGATATTCTATACATGACCAGAATCCAAGCAGAAAGATTTGCTGACCCTATGGAATACGAACATGTGAAAAATACCTTTGTCTTAAATTCTGGAATGCTCGCCAAAGTAAAACCAAACATGCGTGTTATGCATCCACTACCAAGGGTAAATGAGATTACTCCAGCAGTTGATAAAACCAAACATGCTTATTATTTCGAGCAAGCCGAAAATGGACTTTATGTTAGGCAAGCTTTGCTTGGTTTAGTTTTAGGTAAACTAAAGTAATTCATATAAATCCTGAACAAGCGAAGCATTGTGAAGGATCCCGTCTTATATAAATTAATTAATTATAAAAAAGCGTATTTTTGCGAGGACAACGAGATTCTTCGTTACGCTCAGAATTAAAAAATATATGCATAGCAAAACTTTATCTGTAGCTGCCATTAAAAATGGAACTGTAATTGACCATATTACTTCTGGTCACGCTCTAAAAATAGTTCGTCTGCTAAATCTAGCAGAACATAATAAAACTGTTACCCTTGGACTAAATTTACCAAGTAAAGCTGACAAATATAAAGATATTATAAAAGTAGAAGGCAGAGAATTAACTCCGGAAGAAATTAATCGTGTAGCTATCTTTGCTCCAAAAGCTACTATCAATATTATAGAAAATTATGACGTTGTAAAAAAATTCCCTACTGAAATGCCAGAAACAATAGAATATGTAATTGTCTGTCCTAATCCAAACTGTATTACCAATAATGAAATCATGGATAGTAAATTCCATATTAATCAGGAAGGAAAAGACATAAAATTAAAATGTAATTATTGTGAAAAAACTTTTGCTGAAGAAGAGATAACGGAATATAAAAATAACTAAAAATAAAAAACAACCCATTTTATAAGTTGCTTTTTTGGGAGCCCGAACATAGTCCAGGCTACACCTCCTTATAGTTAGTATTCCCAAGAAGCTCTTTCTTCTGCGGCCTGATTGATCATCTCGTCTATCAAGGCCTTCCCAACCCGATAGCCCATTATGAAAGCACTGCAGGCGGGGGAAGGATGGCGGTCTTCCCACCATCTATAATAGTTGTCGTGCCAGCCGTAGTCAAAACCTTCCCGCCACTTGGACAACAACTTAGGACTGTCCAACAACTCTGGATTAAGCTCTGGGCACAGTGAGTCGTGAACAAGATCCTCTTCCAGATTCTGTCGACGCTCCTGACAATAGCTACATACGTGATCTCCCTTGGCCGTGGTCATGGTTCCCTCCTGCGTTGAGCAGGAGAAACCAAGACGTTCTTGATTCTATTCTGCTCAAGTAATAAAGTCAAACCGAATATACCATAAATAACTAAGTTTGTCAAGTATTATGCTAATACCTACTTACAACAATAAAACCATAGAACTAGACCTACCAGAAACTCTAACTGGCAATCTTATGGCTCTTCCAGCCTTAGTTGACCCTCACGTTCATTTTAGAACTCCAGGGCATGAATATAAGGAAGACTGGACTACTGCTAGTCAGGCTGCTATAGCTGGTGGGGTGACAACAGTACTTGATATGCCTAACAATCAGCCTTCAGCTATCAGCTATCAGCACCTGGCAGAAAAAATAAAATTAATTGAGGGACAACTAGATGAAATAAACATACCTTTACACTACGGGCTGTACTTTGGAGCCACAAATAATAATTTTGAGGAAGCCCGAAAAGTAAAAGATAAAATTAAAGCCATCAAACTTTTTATGGGCTCTAGTACTGGCAATTTATTAGTTGATGACAAAGAAACTCAAGATAAATGGTTTGCTCTGGCTAATGAATTAAATCTTCCAATCGCTGTTCACGCCGAAGACGAAGAAATCATCAAAAAGACGCAAGCAAAAATTCAGAATCCAACAATTTCTGATCATTCCAAAATTCGTCCACGCGAGGCTGCTATAAAAGCTGTTAAACAAGCAATCGAGCTGGCAAAAAAACATAATACAACTTTATATATTCTACACTTGAGCACGAAAGAAGAGGTTGATTTGGTAAAACAAGCAAAAAAGGAAGGTGTAAAAGTCTATGCCGAAGTCACACCTCATCATTTATTTCTAAATGAAAATGACTATACCAAACTTGATAGCAAAGTCCAGATGAATCCTCCTCTTCGTACAAAAGCAGACAACGATGCGCTATGGGAAGGTATTGCCGACGGCACAGTAGATACTATTGGAACAGATCACGCCCCACACACTCTAGAAGAAAAAGCTAAAGCCTATCCAAATTCTCCTTCTGGAATCCCTGGTATTGAAACTTACTTGTCACTTCTGCTCAATGCCCATAACGAAGGCAGAATAAGTTTAGAAAGCATTGTAGAACTAACCAGAACAAATCCACAAAAAATATTTAATCTAGAAGACAATAATGATTGGGTAATAGTTAATCTGGATTTAAAAAAAGAAATAGAAAACAAAAATCTAAAAACCAAATGCGGCTGGTCCCCTTTTGCTGGATACAAATTGAAAGGCTGGCCTGTAGCTACAATTTTAAATGATAAAATTTATTCATAATTCATAATATATATGAGACACCTCATCTCTCTAAAAGAACAGTCCAAAGAAGACATTTTAACTATTTTGGAACTAGCTCAAAAATTAAAAGCAAAAAGAAAAGCTGGGGAAAGTGTTGATATTCTACACAACCAAACCATGGTGATGTTATTCCAAAAAACTTCTACCAGAACTAGATTATCTTTTGAAGCTGCTATGACAGAACTTGGAGGACATGCGATTTATCTTGATGGTAGAACTTCTCAAATGTCTATCGGTGCTGAGTTTATTGATGAAATTAATGCTATAATGCGCTACTCACACATCTTAATGTTTAGAGCACTAAAAGCTGATAACGTAATTACTGCCGCTTCAATCAACCAGGTACCAGTAATTGATGCTTGTAGTGAAAAATATCATCCCGCCCAAGCCTTAGGCGACTTTTTAACAATGATTGAACATTCGAATGGTCTGGAAAACCTCAAAAAAATGACTTATTTAGGTATTGAAAATAATGTTTCAAACTCCCTTCAGGTAATTTGTGCTAAATTGGGTACAGAAATGTCCATTGTTGCTCCATTAGTCAATGAACCTAGCGTCGATGAAGAATTGAATAAAACATCTAATGATAGTGGAATGATCAAAAGAACTCGTGATTTAGAAGAAGCTCTAAAAGATACAAATTACGTACACACTGATACCTGGATTGATATGGAATTTTTTAAAGATGGAAAAGTGGCTCCTGAATTTGAGACAGAATATCAAAAAAGAGTGGACACTTTCATGCCGTATCAAGTGAACGCTAAAATGATAGATACTTATTGCCCAGAGGCCGGTATAATGCATTGTATGCCTTGTCACATTGATTATGAAATCACTCGTGACGCTGTAGATCACAAAAATTCTGCAATCTACGACCAAGCTGAAAATAGAATGCATGTTCAAAAAGCCATGATACTTTGGATGCTTGAGAAGGAAGGCGAAGTAGTGTAAAATACCAATATAAAGTAAAGACGCACCTTGGTGCGTCTCTGAATATAGAAAATTATGTTAAAAACAAACTTCCTAGGAAAACAATTCAAAAATCCAATCGTCTTAGCTTCTGGTATTTTAGGTGTCTCTGCCTCTGGTATGGCTAATACTGTAAAAAATGGTTGCGGAGGAGTCACACTAAAAACACTTTTCAAAGAAAAACGATCTGGACACCCAAATCCGACAATGTTTGGAACTGAGCATTATTTTATTAATGCCGTTGGCTTATCTGGGCCTGGTATAGAAAATTCGATCGAGGAAATTAAAAAATTCAAAGAAATTTCTGGTGCTCCACTTATTGGTAGCATTGGCGCTGGTTCCACAGAAGGTTTTGTAGAGGCTGCAAAACTAATAAACCAAGCTCCGATAGATTTATTGGAAGTGAATGTATCTTGCCCTAATGTTGGCACAGAATTTGGCACACCTTTTGCTTATTCTGCAGAAGCAATAAAGACAATTACTGCCAAAGTCAAAGAAGTATCAAAAGTGCCAATCTCAATCAAACTTGCCCCTGGCGTTTGGAATATAAGCGAAATTGCAAAAGCGGCTGAGTCAGCTGGAGCAGACGCAATCACAGCTGGCAATACAATTGCTGGTATGGCAATTGATGTTAGAGCAAAATACCCTATTTTACATAACAAAGTTGGTGGTGTTTCTGGTCCAGCTTTATTTCCAGTAGCTCTAAAATTTGTTCATGATGTTTATAAATCTGTAAAAATTCCTATCATCGGTACTGGTGGTATCACTACAGGTGAAGATGCTCTTGCTATGGTAATGGCCGGTGCTACCTTACTTGGTGTTGGCTCAGCAGTTTATTTCCGTGGTGACAATGCTTTTGAAAAAATTATAGCTGAAATGGAAGTCATCATGAAAGAAGAAGGTATTAATTCACTCAATGAAATTCGTGGCTGTATTCACAACTAATATGAAAAATGATTCACCAAAACAATTAAAAATAACCAGAATAGTAGAAGAAAATCCTTCTGTCAAAACTTTTTATTTTGATTATGAACTTAGCTCCAAACCAGGACAATTTGTTATGCTCTGGGTACCAGGTGTCGATCAAAAACCATTTTCCGTAGGTTTTGATAATGGGGAGAGTTTTGGTCTAACAATTTTCAAACGCGGCCCAATGACAGGAAAGCTATTTGAAATGAATGAGGGTGACAGAGTTGGAATAAGTGGTCCTTATGGTACTAGCTTCTCTGTAAAAGACAATACACACTATATAATGGTAGCTGGTGGCTATGGGGCAGCCCCACTAGGATTCCTAGCTGAGGAACTTCAAAAAAAAGAAAAAGTGACAATTGATTTTTGTATGGGTGCCAGAAATAAAGATTTATTACTGTTTGAAACCCGAATGGAAAAATTATCAAATGTAAACATGCACATCTCAACTGATGACGGCAGTAAAGGACACAAAGGTTTTATTACTGATCTACTTCCAGAGTTAATTGATAAAAATTCTATCAGCTGTACTTGTGGTCCAGAACTTATGGAAAAGAAAGTATTAGATCTTTGTAATGAAAAAGAAACGGACTGTGAAGTCAGTATTGAACGCCACATGAAATGTGGCATTGGTGTTTGCGGTCAATGTGCCGTGGACGATCTGGGGATTTGTATGTGCAAACAAGGTCCAGTAGTCAAACGCGAACTAGCCAATAAAATAAAAGAGTTTGGACATTATCATCGTGACAAAAGCGGTGCTAAAATTGATTTATAAATTTTTAATTTTAATTTTAAACTATGGAAAATATAGAAAAAGAAGTTGCCAAAATTTTATTAGAAAAAAAGGCTGTCACTCTAAATGTTGAGGAGCCATACACTTATGTCTCTGGAATCAGAAGCCCAATCTATTGTGATAATAGATTATTAAATTTTTTTCCAGAAGAAAGAGAAATTATTGTAAAAGGTTTTGTAGATATAATTAGAGAAATGAATCCAGAAATAATTGCCGGCACTGCCACCGGAGCTATTTCTTGGGGAGCTTGGATAGCAGCAGAATTAAAAAAACCTTTTGTCTATATTAGAAAACAAAGTAAAGACTATGGTAGAGCAAAATTAATTGAAGGCGGAGATATCAATGGTAAAAAAGTAGTTGTAATTGAGGATCTTGCTAGTACTGGTGGCAGTAGCATGAACGCAGTGGAATCAACAAGAGAAGCTGGAGCTGAAGTTTTGGCTATGGTAGGAATTTTTACTTACAATCTAAAAAAAGCTACAGAAAAATTTGAAGCTGGAAACTGTAAAACAGTTTTTCTTACAAACTTTGATATCTTGGCTCAGGTGGCCGCAGAAAATAATTTTATTGATGAAGAAAGTCTAAATATGGTCCTAGACTGGAACAAAAACCCAGGAGAATGGGGACCAAAACATGGCTTTCCTCTAGGTGAACAAAAAAATTAAAATCATAACTATGCTAACTTATATTGAACGTTCTAAACTTTGCACCAACCCAGCTTCTATCCGTCTATTTAGACTGATGGAAGAAAAACAAACTAACTTGGCAATTGCCGCTGATGTCACTACAAAAGCAGAACTTCTAAAAATTGCTGAGGAACTAGGACCAGAGATTTGTGTGTTGAAAACCCACATTGATATTGTTGAGGATTTTGATATGGATCTGGTGACACAATTACAAAGACTCTCTGAACAACATGAATTTCTATTATTTGAAGATAGAAAATTTGCTGATATTGGCAATACAGTAAAACACCAATATCAAGATGGCGTTTATCATATTGCAGACTGGGCCGACATTACCAATGCCCATACTGTACCTGGTCCTGGTATTATTGAAGGTTTAAAAGAAATAGGACTACACAAAGGCAGAGGTCTATTACTATTAGCAGAGATGAGCCCAAAAGGTAATCTTGCTAAGGGTGAATATACGCAGGCTAGTTTAAAAATGGCAGAAGAGCACAAAGACTTTGTTATAGGTTTTATTACCATGCGAAAATTGATTGACGATCCGTGTTTTGTAAATATGACACCGGGAGTAAAGCTAATACAAGGAGATGATGGGCTAGGACAACAATACAACACTCCAGAAAAAGTAATTAGAGATCAAGATAGTGATATCATAATCGTCGGCCGAGGAATATATCAGGCAGATGATCCTCTAACCGAAGCAAAGAGATATAAAGAAGCCGGTTGGAAAGCTTATCAAGAAAAAATAAACTAAATAAAAAATCCGACGTAACGTCGGATTTTTTATTTAAACGCTCTAGTTTGTTTTGGCATCTGATTAACCATCCTTTTCATATCCTTAGCATCATCATAGCTTATTGTACCTTTTCTTCTATCACGCTCTACCTGCAATTTCATTTTACGCTTCGCCAATCTACCAAACCCAGAACCAATCGAAACTTTTTTGGCATGTTTTTTAACCACATCTTGAAAATATTCTCTATCTTTTTTACTAATATTTTTATAACTAGCCGGGGATGTTTGATAAAGTTTGGCTAATTTTCTTTTTATACTATTGCGCCCACCACTTCTAAATTGCCCTCCTGTTTTTAATCCAATATCATAAACATTCTTTCCGACATCTTCTTCTTTTCTTTGTTCGGACAAATCACGAATATGTTGATAACGAATTCTGTCTCTCACTTCATCAAGTTCTTCATCTTCAGACATGGACTGCTCATCTGCATTTACTTTATTACTTTTTTTTTCTTCACCTACATGAAAAATAGAAGTTGTGCCTGGATTGTATCCTTTACCAGCTTTTGCTCGAGCAACTTGATTGGCCGATACCCTGGCATCTTTGATAGATTCTCTCCCTAAATTTGTAGACGAAAAATTCTGAGCTCTGCCCACAGACCCAACAGAGTTCCCTAAAGATAAATTTTTATTAGAGCTAATAGGCATATCTAATCTTTTAAAAAATTCTTTACCAATTCATCGGCTTCTTTATAGTCTTTACACCAAACAATATTTTTATCACGTTTAAACCAAGTTAATTGTCTTTTGGCATATCTACGAGTATCGCGTTTTAATTTTTCTTTGACCTCTTCTAAAGAAATTTTTCCTTCAAAATATTCTTTAAATTGACTATAACCAATTCCACTCATTGAAGGTAATTCCCAAGCATATTTTTGTTTTAGTAAAGCTTCCACTTCTTTCAACAATCCCATATCAAACATCTCTTGTACTCTCTTTTCTATTCTTTTATACAAAACTTCTCTATCAACTTCAATACCAATTTGTAAAAAATTAAAAATTGTATCACCTTTGGTTTGTTGTTCAGAAAATGGCGTACCACTCAAAATACAAACTTCCAAAGCTCTAATTATTCTTCTTTTGTTATTTTCATCTACCGCCTTGGCAGTTTTTGGATCCAAACTTTCCAACCACCTCATCAATTCCTTATTGGTTTTTTCTTCTAGACTTTTTCTGAGTTTCTTATTGGGGGCAACTCGTGGAATTTGTAAATTACTAGTAAAAGCATACATATACAAACCAGTTCCACCGATTATAAAAGGTATTCTATTATTTTTGTGGGCTAATTTGGAATATTTAATAGCTTTATCTCTAAATTCAGCTACGGTAAACTGTTTACCAGGATCTAAAAAATCCATCAAATGATGTGGTATATCATGAACATAATAAGTCGAACGTAAACCATTACGACGCCATTCTCCCGGTGCTTTAGCAGTACCTATATCCATTTTTTTGTAAACCTGCCTAGAATCAGCTGAGATTATTTCACCTTTATATTTTTGCGCCAATCGCAAACCCCAATCTGTCTTACCACAGGCTGTTGGACCAACAATAGCCACCACTTTTTGTAATTTTTTTGTTTCAGTTCTCATATAACATTGATTTCACAGATTAAACTGTTTGCCTGATGGCAAAGATTTCACAGATTTTTATTATAATTTTTATAATTAGCAAATCTTTTAACTTCTAAACTCTGATTGCAGAAGTTTAATAATAATCCAACTTCCAAACCACTTGCTTTTAAATATGAAATAGTTTGTGTTTGAAATAATTTCGGTATTTCTCCTGATACAGCTTTTAACTCTACCACAACTTTATTACTAACTAGCAAATCTAACCGAAATGTCCCTACCCATATATTTTGAAATTTTATATCGAATTTTTTTTCACTTTCTACTTTCAATCCTTCTTTTCTCAAAGCCACAATCATAGCCTGATGGTAAACCCTCTCTTGAAATCCGGGTCCGATTTCACGATGTATTTTCATTGCCACACCAATTATTTGTCTAGTTAAATCCCCCTCTTTATACATATTTATAATTTTTATTAATCTATGGAATCCTTTTTAAATAATCAGTGGAATCAATGTCTATATTATACCAAATCCCCATCTAAACGCCAGACATCGGCCTTTTTTATTTCTACACAGACAATTTGTCCTGTCAAATCTTCACTACTTTTGAATCTAGTTAATTTTAATTCAGATGAATTACCCTGACACCAACCGCTCTTATAAGTCTCCACCATCACAGAGACTGTCTTACCAACATATTCCTTATTCTTTCTAAGAGTAATTTCCTCCATCAAATCCTGCACCGCAAACCAACGTCTTTTCTTTTCTTCTTGAGACACATCATCTGTAAAATTCTTTGCAGCTACTGTACCCGAACGAGTAGAATATTTGGCAGGATAAGCAATGTCAAAATCACATTCTCTATACAGACTTAAAGTCTCTTCAAAATCTTCCAAAGTCTCACCACAAAAACCCAAAATCAAATCAGTCCCAATAGCTATGTCTGGTTTTTTGGCTTTAATTTTTTTTATCAAATCAATAAAAAATTCTCTATCATGACGACGGCTCATTTTCTTTAAAATTTTTGAACTCCCAGACTGCACAGGCAAATGAAGAAAATTTATTTGCTTTGGTAAAGTCAGAGCATCTATCACTTCGTCATCCATATAAATAGGATGTGGCCCTGTCCAATGAATTCTTTCTACTCCTTCGATTTGATTTACTTCCCAAAGCAATTTGGCAAAATCACTTTTTTTATAGATATTATCTTTAGAAAAATATTGTGAATCCTTAGCTGTATAATGATTTACAAGCTCGCCCAATAATGTTATTTCTTTGTAGCCTTTTTCTGCTAGACATTTTATTTCTTCCAAAATATCTTTCAAAGATCTATTTACTTCTGTCCCACGAGCATAAGGCACAGCACAATAAGTACAAAAATGATTACAACCGGTCTGAATCGGCACAAAGGCTTGAAATTTACTTTTGTAAACTGGTTTTATATTCAAATATTCTTTGGGAGTTTTTATTTTTTTAAATTCTGAATTTAGTTTGCACAGCCATTTTGGTAAATTAACCATTTCATCATTTTTAAAAAACAAATCTACTTCCTTTAGTCTTCTCTCAATCTTTCCATCTTTATCACGACCAGGCATACAACCAGTCACCCCCACAATTAGATCTGGTTTCTTTCTTTTTAACTTTGAAATATTATTGGTCTTACTATAAACTCTGGCTTCGGCTGATTCACGTATCGAACAACTATTGAGTAATACAATATCAGCCTGCTTTTCATCAACAGTAGGCTTTAGACCCATATCTTGCAAAATAGACGCCATTCTTTCAGAATCAGTCTTATTCATCTGACATCCATAAGTGACAATATGATAATAATATTGCTTCATACGGTTTATTAAGGACCACAATTATACTGTATTAAGCAAAAAAATTCAAGGACTACCTTGACAAAAGGCTAAAATCGTGCTATAATGGTAGATGTAAGTAGTTTTATTTTTAAAAATAAACATATGGAAGGACAAAAACCAGGCTTGATGGATCGTCTCCGTAGTATTGGTAAAGCTAAACAAGGAGAAGATATGTCTCTAGCTGAGGCCAGTGAAGAAGAAATGGCAAGAAAAGAAAAAATCAGCTATGAAAACCCTACAGATAAAAAAGAAACTGAGATTCTAAATTCGGTAGCCAAACAAGGTGAAGAAACTTATCAAAAAAGATTAGCTGAAACAGAAGCTGGTGTAACACCTATCAAACCAAAAGAAATAGAAGAGTCAGAACCACTAAAAAAAGCTGCTTAATAATCCACACATCAAAAAAATCCCCTTACTCAGGGGATTTTTTATTACTCTTATTTTCTATCCTTTATCTCTTCTAAGACCCTCTCAATAAATTCTTTCTTTCCTATATTCTCTTGTTCTTCTTGTCCACGTACACGAATCATTAAGTCTTCACCTGCCAATTCTTTATCTCCTACTACAAGCACATAAGGATGTTTTTGTTTGGCAGATTTTCTAATTTTATTTCCCACAGTTTCATCAGCTTCATCAATCTCCACCCTAATATCCAAAGTTTTAAATTCTTCAGCTATTTTTCTGGCACCCTCTACATGCTTTTCTGAAACCGGTACAAAATGAACTTGCACAGGTGACAACCAAACTGGAAAAGCACCAGCATAATGTTCTATTAAAATACCAAAGAATCTTTCAAAGGATCCATAAATAACACGATGAATCATAATTGGTCTTTTTTCTGAATTATCTTTATCTATATATGTCAGATCAAATCTTTCTGGCAAATTCATATCTAACTGTACTGTACCACATTGCCAAGTACGACCAAGGGCGTCTTTGATATGCAGGTCTATCTTAGGGCCATAAAATGCCCCGTCTCCTTCGTTTACCACATATTCCCTACCAGAGTCATCCAAAGCGTCTTTCAAGCCCTTAGTGGCCATTTCCCAAGCCTCATCACTACCTATGCTTTTCTTTGGACGAGTAGATAGTTCTAGATTAGATTCCAAGCCAAATTTTGAATAAATCTCATCTGCTAGATTAATTACTCCCAAAATCTCATCTTTGATTTGTTCCTCGGTCATAAAGATATGGGCGTCATCCTGCCAAAAAGATCTAACTCTAAACAAACCATTTAAAACACCAGACAGCTCATGGCGATGGTCGAGTCCAATCTCGGCCCAACGCACTGGTAATTCACGATAAGAATGAATACCTTCTCTAAACAATAACATTCCACCGGGACAGTTCATAGGCTTGATAGCATACTCTTCTTCGTCAATCTCAGTAGTGTACATATTCTCACGATAGTTATCCCAATGTCCAGATTTTTCCCACAAAGATTTAGAAAGAATTACTGGGGTTCTTACTTCTCCATAACCTGCCAAACTATGCACTTCTTGCCAATACTTAGTCAGTTCATTCCAAATAATAGTTCCCTTTGGTTTGAAAAAAGGGAAACCTGGAGCTTCTTCATGAAAGCTGAACAAATCTAACTCACGACCAAGTTTTTTATGATCTCTCTTTTCAGCCTCAGCAATCAGATGCAGATAATCATTCAGTTCGTCCTTTGTTTCAAAACAAACACCATATATTCTCTGCAATTGAGCATTATTCTGATCACCACGCCAATAAGCGCCGGCAAGTTTTGTAAGTTTAAAAACTCCAACTTGTTTTGTATGCTCCACATGTGGACCACGACAAAGATCTACAAAATCTCCAGTCTTATAAAGTGAAACATGGTCTACGCTGTCAGCTAGATCAGCTTCTTCTGGATCAAGCTTGGTAGTACCTTTTTCTTTTATATCTTTTAAGAGTTCTACTTTGTATTCTTGTTTATTATCAGCAAAATATTTTATAGCCTCGTCAATTCCCATCTCTTCTCTTTCAAATTTTATTTTTTGTTTGAATAACTCTTTAGCGCGTTTTTCAATTTTTTTCAAATCTTCCTCACCAATTGGCTCACCAAAATCTATATCATAATAAAAACCATTTTCAACGACCGGTCCCACTCCAAACTTAGCTTCTGGATAAAGAGACTGGGCAGCAGCTGCTACTAGATGTGCACACGAATGACACATCATTTCTATATTTTTTTCTTCCATATATAACATTGATTACACTGATTTAAAACTCTGATTCCACAGATTACATAAAGTTCCACCATACTCAGTGAAATCTTTTATAAATCTGTGAAATCAATGTACAAAAAAACCCCGACACTAAATAATAGTATCGGGGTCTCAATAATAATTGGGACGGTTCCACCCGAAGTTTCACTTAAATTCAGTTGTCTTGGGTTTAGTCCCGACTTAGTCGGGATCTCTTGCGAGAGCACAGTTGGTAGCCGTGCCAATCACCTGCATATATAATATAACTAATCAAAACCATTGTCAATATCTATAAAAAGCTTGCCCCGCAAATGTTCCTCTCGGTGAAGTTTACCCTGTCGCATGACAGGGTAAAACGAGCCGGAGTGAACATTGTGCGGGGTCAACTAAATATCACTTTTTTACCTTATTTTAGCTAAAAACTAACAGAAAGAGTGGATAAAGACCTTGACAAAGACCTGTCTTTATGATATACTTTCTCGTTCGCTAAATACCCAAATTGGGTTTCGGAACGCCTGTTCTTCACAATCGACGCGGTCATAAACCGCACAAGGAAAGGAAGTCCTAAGGACTTTCTCTACAAGCCGACAACTCTCATCGCCCTCTTCTTGATGGCCATTGCGGTCATCCTCATACCCCGCCTCAGCAAAGAAGAGGATCAGCCCAACGCGGTCGACACGATGAGCGAGATGGGCATCATGTCCTCTCCACTCACCGACGACAACGTGGACGAGCAGGAGCGCCAGCTCCGCCTCGCCCTCGTCAGCAAGATCTGCGACGAGGACGCGGAAGGCTTCATCCCTCACGAAGTGTGCTGGGATGGAAACCAAGACAACGACCAGCTCCTCGGTCTAGCTCTCGCTGACCAGGAGATCGTCGGCGTACTCTTCTTTGGGGCCTGTTCACCTCTCGAGAGTGTGACCTGCGAAGTCGACTACATCAACCTCGAAGATGAACACGTCTATGTCCGGACCCGCCTCCCCTACAACGAAACGATGAACCGCTTCGCCCTGCTCGACACGGCGATGCGGAACAATCACCATGACTACAACATCTTCACGAAGACCTTCACCGGCGAAACGAGACTCGCACTCGCCCAATGGGCCGAGATGAGTCGAGGGCTGATGAGTCCTCGCCTGGCAAAGCGCAGCCTGCGCCAGGCCTGGGAGAACGTCCCCTCCGAGCTTCGTGAGGGGGCACTCCAGCCAAGCCTCGAGACACTCCTGTCCACCTGGAACGAACACAACCTCACCTACTAGCGAACAACTCCCCACGTTCGCTCCCATTCCCCATTCATTATAATCCACCAAAATTGTAATGAGTGATAACGGAGCGAAGAGTGGATTATAAAATCACCCGACATTATGTCGGGTGATTTTTATTTTGAAAATTTAATTTTTATTCTACATCTTTAACAATCACCTGTACATGCTCTGCCACATGAGGAACGGTATGCATCCAGGCTGGTTTAAATTTTATTTCTACTCCATGGACATGATCTAAAGATAACAAATAACGTCTAATCTCATCTTTGGTTTTTCCATAAAAAATCATTTTGTCTACTTGATCACTTTCTGGATTGAGTCTTACCTCACCTGAGACAAACAACTTCAAAACTGCACTACCTTCTTCTAAATTATAATTATCAAGAGAGACAGAATAATCACAACCTTCCTCCACATCTTCGGCTTCGGTCACTTTTCTTTTATTTAATAATTCTTGGGCATCACCACGTAAATCTTCGTCATTATAAAAAACTCCTACTACGACTGCTTTGCCTGTTAGCTCAAAACCAGCCACCTCTTCGCCAACTCTGGCCTCAGTCGCTATACTACTCTCAACCAGTGAGTAAACCATTTTCATATCTGGATTCAATTGTTCTAATTCTGTTCTGGCTTTTTTCTCCAAAGTCGCTAGCATATCTATTTCAGCTTTTTTTAGATCATCAGTACTAAGAACTCCCAAAACTTTTACTCCACCAGTCATCACACTATCACTAGAAGCGTAGATCAATGCCTGTGTTTCTTGTCTCAACCCCGGAATAATAAATTTTTTTACTGGACCAATATTTCCACCTTTACCTTCTTCATCGGCATAAACTGCCACACCGATAGTTCCTCCTGCTGGTACTGAAACTCTATCTCTTAGGCGAAATAAAATTCCATCTGGAGTAAGCAACCTAGTAGTTGCTACCAATGGTTGATTATATTCAGTCTCATTGTGCAAAGTCACAAAGCCAGTGGCCACATCCAATTCTTCTCTGGTGCCAGTTGGATTATATTTTTTACTTAGTTCCATATCCTGACTAATTACCACTCCCTTATTTTTTTCATCTTCTCCAACACTAACAAACTTGGTAGCCTCGGCTATTTCTGATTTTGTAATCACCGTAATAGTAGCTTGCTTTGAAGACATAAAAACAATCACAGCAAACAATACCACTGTCAAAACAAGAAAAGTAAGGGCAATTATTTTATAAAACCTAACAGGTTGGTTATCTACAAAATTTGTTTCTTTTCGTCTTGGAGTCATATATTGGATTATTAATTTTTTTTAAGAAATAAGGTAGAGAAAATAACATTCTAATTACGAAATCCACTTCGTGGTTCGAATTTTCGAATTTCGAAAATTCGTACAGATTCGTAATTCGAATATTACGAGCCCGAAGGAGGCTATTCTGATACTCTAAATACCTCTTCTAAAGAGGTTAATTTTTCTAGTGCTTTTATTATACCATCTTGAGCCATTGTTACCATACCCTGAGCAATAGCTGCTTTTTTGATATCATATTCTGACACATGACCGTTAATTATCATTTCCTTTATTTCTGGAGTAACGGAGAAGACTTCGTAAATACCAACCCTGCCTTTATAACCAATTCCACCACACTCTTCACAACCTTTACCTTTGTAAAATTTTAATTCTTTCTTTTCAAATTCTTTTTTCTTGTCTTCAGGCATTTCAGCTATAATCTCCCCGACTCTTTCCAACATATGAGAATCTACCTCTTCTTCTACTACACATTTATCACATATTTTTCTTACTAGGCGCTGACCAATAACACAATTGAGTGCTGGAGCTAACAAAAATGGCTTCACCCCCATAGATAAAAATCTCGGTACTGCCCCTGCAGCGTCATTGGTATGAATTGTAGATAAAATTAAATGACCTGTCAGAGATGCTTGGATAGCAATTTCGGCTGTTTCTAATTCACGAATTTCTCCCACCATAGCGATATCTGGATCCTGACGTAAAATAGATTTTAGACCCTTAGCAAAAGTATAATCTTTGGAAATATCAACTTGGCTTTGATTGATACCTTTCATTTTATATTCTACAGGATCTTCCAAAGTAATAATTTTTACATTTTCTTTATTCAAAATATTCATGATGGCATACATCGTAGTAGTTTTACCAGAACCAGTCGGGCCAGTCGTAATGATGAGGCCATTGGGGCGTTCTATTTCTTTTTTTAGGGTAACATAGGCTCTATCACGCAAACCTAATGAATCTAAATTTAAACCTTCCATTGTTTGTCTGAGCAAACGCATTACCACACTTTCACCATAAACAGTTGGCATAGTAGAAACACGGACATCTACTTCACCTTCTGGTGGTTTGATAGTAAAACGCCCGTCTTGTGGTTTATCTTTTACATTAATTTTTAAAGATGAGACTAATTTTATACGACTGACTAATTTTAAATATTCTTGTTTATCCAAAGTTGCAACATCATGCAAAACACCATCCAAACGCAAACGAACAGCAACACCTTCCTCTTCAGCTTCAATATGTAAATCAGAAGCATTCAATTTTAGAGACGCTCCCAAAAGTAAAACTAGTAAATCACTAGCCGTCTTTCTATCCAGACTTTCTTGAAGAGAACTAAAATCACTGACACTAGCTTGCACTGCCTCTATATCTTCCACTTTTACCTCTATATCTTTAGTAATTGGTTCAATTTCTGGTAAATTCGCATATAATTTCAATACATTATCCAAACTGTGCTTTGAGATAACATAAAGAGCACCATGAGCATGATTACGTTCTTCTATAGCATGCAATAATTCTTGAACTTCTTCACGGCTCGGATCAAGCGCCCCAACCCTAACTTCATCTTGAGTAGCATAAAAACAAACAGCACCCAATTCTTTTACCATTTCTTTTGAAACCTGACGCAAAGACTCATGACTAACTGGAAACTTTTCTAGATCAATATGAGGAATACTTAGCTTGGCTGACAAACGCATAGCTTCGTGTTCTTTTTCTTTTATACCCACATCTTTCATTTTTTTAACAAAAGCTTCATTTATTTCTTTGGTAGCAACCTTAAGCCCAGGAGCTTTTTTCAAGTCCTCAGGATTTACATCTTGATCTTTATCAATTAGATCATCAATTGTTTGAAAAGCTACCATACGTAGTAGTTAAAAGTTTATAAATTTACATTCTAATTGCGAATCTATACGAATTTTCGAATTCCGAAAAACTCAGCTTGCACAATTTCGTAATTCGTAAATTCGTACCACGAAGTGGGTTTCGTAATTAGAATGTATTAAATATAATATTAGTGCTTTTTAGATATATGTCCTGACCAATGCATTATACGGCTATGAATACCGTGTTTGTGCATTTTCATAAACAAATAAGTCCAAACAGAAGTAGTATAAACCGTAAATAAAGACCCTACTAAAATTATAAACAGAGTAAACCCGACTACTCCCAAAGTTAGACCAATAAAATATAGCCAATATGAAAAAGTAAGACTAGCAACCAACCAAGCCAATAAAGTTGGGAAGAAAATAACCATAAAAGCAAACAGGACCACCAAACCCAAAACCACATTCATAAATAAAATTACAAGACCAACCTCAATTGAAACTAACCAGTGATCTATAAATAATTTCCAAGCAGAAGCAACAGCTTTACCCAAAGGATATTCTTCTACTACCACATAACCAGCTGCATAAATTACTAAAAATGAAATAACCATACCAACCAACACGACTGCCAAAAATGCTAATAAAAATACAAATAGATTCCAACCACTCTCTTGGACAACAAAATTTAGAGTAGCAAAACCTACTAGTACGGACAAAATTACCATTATTAATTTTTTAACCAAGTTCAAAGTAAACAAACGCCAAAAATGACTTACACCTACATGCCAAGCCACACCCACATCTGGTAATTTTTTACTTTTGACTGATTTGGCCGAAGCATGAATCAAAGCACCCTGTGACAAAACTGACATAAAGACAAAAGCAGCCAGTAAACCCAGCAAAATAACACCAAGCCAAACCATCCAAATCCAACCCTCTACTGGAATATATTCTGCTTTAAAACCTGATGCAACATATTGGCAAAATTTTGGAAAAGCCAACCATTTTGGATGAAGAGCATAATCACTAGAAGATACCCCAACTTTTCCAATGAGCTCAAGCAATCCCATTTGCCCTAAAAAAGTTGCAAACAAACCATAAACCCAAAGGAGTTTGTGATTCTTTGCTAACTGCCAGCTGTGGGCCAAAGCCTGACGATAGAGTGGAGTTTTCATATATTTATATATTAAATCTAAACCTAATTTATAATTTAGATTTTGATATTTATTATTTGTTAATATTATACCACAATCTAAGAAAACTATCTAAAAGCTTGACAAATATTTGTGTATATGGTAAAAATATTGCATTGTTAACCACTGCCTGAGGAGGCACAGCATGCTGTTCGATGATGGAATCATTTACGCAAAACAGCTCGACCAAGATGTTCCGTACGATGAGCTGGAGGAGCGTCTCGAAAAACACAGGCTCTGCTCCGTGGACATGGACTGGGTTGCCCAATGGCTTCACCAAGCCAACCACAACATCGCTGTGGGAGCCATTTGTGGCAGAACCTTCATCGAGGTGGCGGGGGGAATCGTAGCCTACCAGGTGCAGGCTAGTCGCAGCCTCGAGCCGATCTTCTTCCCCGACGGAGTGATTCCGGCGGGTAAAAGAATCATTGTGTCCCCCACCGAACTGGGCGACGGCGCCACGGAGGCTGATTAGACACGACGCCGACCACAACACATGAAGTCGTCAAAGACAACGAAGCAGCCATCACCGACATCGTAGTGGTAGACAACGATGAAGAAAATGGCGACGGAGTCAGCGGCGACTGACGAAGGCCACTCTTGCGGCAGAGAGTGACTGAAGTCAAAAACATTCCTCTCTCTATCCTAGAGAGGCAATCGGCGCCAAACAATCAACATCTGCACCGACTTGCATTGTTTCTAAAAAAATTAGAAGTAGTGCAAGGAGATATGTGCAGGTGTTTTTTGTTTGTTAAAATTTATTTTAAAAAAAAGTAGAGACGCGATTAATCGCGTCTCTACAGTTTATCTATTTTTTATTCAAATTTTATTTCTCCAATCTCTCTTCCTCTTTATCCTCCGAAGCTTTAGTGTAAGAAGACATAACTTTATTAAACACACTTTCCTCTACGGTTTCTTTTTCTAGTAAGACTTTTACTAGTTCATCCATTTGCTGTCTGTGTTTTTCTATAATGTGCCCCGCTAATTTTTTAGCTTCTCTTAAAATACGATCAATTTCAGCGTCAATAATTTCCGCTGTTTTTTCTGAATAATTTTTCTTATCATGTATTTCTTGAGCTAGAAAAATCATTTCTTCATTTTCTGCAAACTGACGTGGACCGAGCTTATCACTCATACCATAACGCACCACCATAGACTTTGCTATCTGTGTAGCTTTTTTAAGATCGCTAGATGGACCAGTTGATAATTGATCATCACCATAAATTATTTTTTCTGTCATATAGCCACCGAGGATCATAGCGAGTTCGTCTTTGAACTGAGCTAGAGTTTTGTAGCGAACATCTTTGTCTGGCATTGATAGAGTATAGCCACCAGCCATACCACGACCAATAATTGAAATCTTACGAACCTTGTCACAGTTTGGTAAGAAATGTCCTACTACTGCATGACCTGCTTCGTGATAGGCTGTCATCTCACGTTCTTTGTCAGACATAACACGAGATTTCTTTTCTGGACCAAGCAATACTTTTTCAATACTTTCCAAAACTTCTCCAGTATCAACTTGTTTTTTGTTAAGACGCACTGCAAGAATAGCAGCCTCGTTCAAAAGATTGGCAAGATCAGCTCCAGAAAATCCTGGAGTACGCTCTGCAATATTGCGTAGTTTTATATCTTTTGCCAGTGGTTTACCTTTAGCATGAACTTCCAAAATTTCTTCTCTGTCTTTTATATCAGGTAAATCAATCACCACACGGCGATCAAAACGACCTGGTCGAAGAAGAGCTGGATCCAATACATCTGGACGGTTGGTAGCGGCTACCACGATAACACCGAGATGAGGATCAAAACCATCCATCTCTACTAAAATTTGATTTAAAGTTTGTTCACGTTCATCATGACTTCCACCAAGACCAGCACCACGCTTGCGACCAACTGCGTCAATCTCATCTATGAATATTATAGCTGGAGCTGCTTTTTTGGCTTTGTTAAATAAATCACGCACGCGAGAAGCACCCACACCTACAAACATCTCTACAAACTCAGAACCAGAGATATGAAAGAATGGCACTTCAGCTTCTCCAGCTACTGCTTTTGCAATAAGAGTCTTACCAGTACCAGGAGAGCCCATGAGTAAAACTCCTTTAGGAATTTTTGCACCCATGTCAGTAAATCTTTTTGGATTTTTTAAGAAATCTACAATCTCTAGCAATTCTTCTTTGGCTTCTTTAGCACCAGCTACATCTTTGAAAGTTTTTTTATCTT
>Ga0075122_10000095_pt1 | contig 68890 bp, 55 predicted proteins | sample AntAceMetag02UKB_FD_69790 | JGI IMG/M metagenome (GOLD analysis project Ga0075122, IMG submission 69790) | Saline lake microbial communities from Ace Lake, Antarctica - Antarctic Ace Lake Metagenome 02UKB | ecosystem: Environmental > Aquatic > Non-marine Saline and Alkaline > Saline | place... | reverse complement strand
GAAGTAGATAGGCAGGGAGTAAAAAAGAATTAGATGTGCAGTGGTTCAGTTTTAAAGCGTTGAGAATGATCCCAAATTAAATGAATTAAATTGGTATAGAATTAAAACGGTGGTGACACTATTCTGACGGATTATTCGTGTACAGGTGCGGTTATTAATAACTCGTGATGGTATTCCATAGTCGTTCTCTTTATTTTATCGGAAAAAACTTCTGAACACCAGTGACATTTTCTTTTTTCTAACGGCGGGTTATGGAAGGTCGGGATTATGAACAGATTAGATTTCCAGGTGGATGTCAGCTGCATGGATATCTTCTATCTGTTCAATATTTGTTTTGAGTTTTTGAGCAATTTCCTTGGCTTCAATGATTTGACGATAAGGGTCCACTGCAATACCGATTTCAACGAACACTGTTTCGTTCAGATAGTGGCAGAGGACATGGGTGAGGTCCTTGATTTGCGGGAAGGTATTGACAATTGCTTGAATTTCTCCTTCGATCTCTTTTTGGGGACGCATCAGTTTTACAGGATCTTCTTCTGGATGGTTTTCGGCATCAACATGGACAAGCACTTCATTAACACTCGGAATTTGCTGGACAATTGAATGGCGGACTCTTTCCGCAACCTGATGGGAAGCTGACACGCTGATAGTTTGTTCAACTTCAATGTGGAGATCGACCAACATATAAGGACCCATTCGTCGGGCACGCACTCTATGAAAATGTTCCACACCCTTAATTTCGGAGAGAATTTGATTAATAGATTTAAGGATATTCTGTTCAACACCTTTATCTGTTAGCTCCATCAGGCTTTCATATCCAATTGTCAACCCGGTTTTGATGATCCATCCAGAAACAACAATGGCAGCGATTGGATCGAGTAGTGGATAGCCAAGAACTGCCCCCACGATTCCGGCCAAAGCAACCAGTGATGAGATTGCATCTGTCCTGTGATGCCAGGCATTTGCCAGCAGGATACGACTTTGATGTTTATGCCCCACATATGATGCATACCGATAAAGCAACTCTTTTGAAACGATGGAAAAGGCAGCTATCCAGACTGCAAGTGTGCCGGGCACAACAAGCTTGTTTAGTTGATTTATACTGTGCGTGGCGATACCAAAGCCTGCCAGTATCAACATGAGAGATATAAAAAAGGTTCCGACCGCCTCAAATTTTCCATGTCCATACGGATGGCTTTCGTCGATCGGCTTGCGGGAGATATAAATTGCCCATAAAGTGACAGCGTCAGACAGCAGATCGGAAAGAGAGTGGATTGCGTCTGCGAGCAGAGCGGATGAGAGTGAAATGACCCCCACCACGCCTTTCAGAAGGGATAGGGCAAGATTAGCAATTACACCGACAACAGTAACCTGTACCGAATCTTTCCCGCTTTGGTCTAGCGATGTATTCATGGGAGGATATTCATAGGATTCAGTCACAATTCAGCTCAGGACTGTGACAAATTCTTCAGGCTGGTTACCAACAGTAAGCTTGATTCTTTGATGATATCGACCTGGCTGCTACCTGTGGTTGTGCTTATATCAGCATTTGATTGTTGATCATACAGCTGACTCAGAGTATCTTTATGCCCCTTGATCTCTTGGATTAAAATCTCCGTATTGCTTGCAAAAACCTGAACGATTCTTTCAAAAAGCTGGATAACCGCATGACTGTTTTTGTGTCTTTCAGGATGTAGAACCGCCAACAGATTCAAATTTGGGGTACCGCTCGTGATGGGATTTCGTTTTTCCCAGGTATCTTTCATCAGTGGGGAGAGCAGTGGAGTTAGCTGTTTGGCCAGGATATTAAATGCTGGTCGAGATGCTCTTCCAGGAATTTTTTTGACGATTCTATTCAAAGCAGGTATTTGCCCGACAATGTCATAAAGCAGATTCCGCCATTTTGTATAAGCTTGGTTCCCACATTGCTCGATAGAAAGTCCAGGATTCTCAGTTTTTGTTGAGTGTAGAAACGCATTGTATATTTTCTTCGAAAGCTGGCTCGACACAATTTCTTCAGATGGGTTAAGAGAAATGTTCAACGCGCGATTCAGCCAGGAAATAATCCGCTTTAGGTCATCTTTTGGAAGTTTCAGAGCCTTTTTTTCAAACAACTCGATCTTGTTGGAACGGATGAGGCTATTTCTTATTTCGGTCCATTCATTTACAACGCGATCTCGACAATCGACAAGATATGAAAATTGTTCCAGACATTTATCAATAAACCACTGCATTAAGGGTAAATATTCCTCAACGAGTACTTCAGGTTCCGGATTGTTTTGAACAAACCAGGGAATTTTATCTGGAGGAAGAACGAAAAATAGTGTCTCTTTCTCGGATGAAATGGAGTATTTTTCGTCGTTTGATTTATTTTCTTTCTTGACGTTACTCATCAAGAACTGTTTTCCGGTCAACATGCATGATTTCAGATTTGCAAGTTGGAACCCACCTACATTCAGGCTGACTTTGTCAGATAATGGAAACCAGAAATTCTTTAATATTTCCTCTTCCGGAATGAAATCTCCCCGTTCCATGGCGCTTAAATGAAAGGTTCGATGTAAAACTTCCGTCGTCAGGTATTCTGATTGGAAAGCAAGGTTGTTCACGAGATTTGTATATGCCTGACTTATCTGATCTCGGGTGAATTTAACTTTATGAGATTTGAGTAACGCATTGAAGTTTGGTACGGTTTTAGGGTTAAAACTAATGACACCCAGTGATTGTCCCTGCACCGTATTGGATGTATTTTGAAAATGCTGAATACCCCGAGCCAACGTCGCTATCCATGACTGTACAACAGAGGGATCAGATTTAGATTCGGTTGCTGTTTCGTCCAGTGACAGGTTTCTGGTTTTAACCTGTTCAATGAAATTTTGCATTTTCACAACTGAAGAGTTGAAGCTATTTTCGCACTCTGCCGCTATTAATGCGCATTTTTGTGCAACCTGCGCCATCAAACGCTTTGAGTTCTTCAGCTGGTAATATGTTTCAAAATAATCCAGGTATTTTGACAGGTTAAATTCATTGGAGCGATCACCTTTACCAAAACAGGCCTCTGTCGGTTGCTTTTTCAGCCCCTCTTCATGTTCAGTATTTTTCTTTTCATAGCGATTTTGCAGCTGATTCAGTAACCCCGTGATCCGCATTCGATAGATATTTGGATTAAACAATTCCAGATCAAGCGGAGGAATTGGTTTTGCTTTATCAGGTAGGCTTTTTAGAACACGGCTACTAATATTGGATAGAATACTCCGCCACTCAAGGGTTTTTTTAGTAATAGCGTCCGGTTTTGATGTATCTGAGTATTTCCGATCCAAGATACGCCTGAGAAACGCGTATAGTGTCTTTTCGTTTATCGGAATATTGGCAGGCCAGGCTATGTTGTATTTAACTTTAAGATGATTCTGAACGACTTGCCAGACCTCCGCGCTCCAGCCTGGATTTTTTTTGTTATCCAGCTGTTTTGCTAATATTTGCTCATTCAGTTGCCGTGACATATTCGTCACTTTTTCCCATAATGACTTCTGCAAATAGATGAATTCAAACAGTCGCTGTTGTACCGCTTCGTAAACACTCTCAAAAATTCCCTGTTCCTGGGAAAAACTTAAATCGGGAATTTTTTTATTCTGAAAATCCCGGATAAAACTTTCCATCGGGATTTTCAGAACAAGTGCGGGGCCATCACCAGAAATTCGAATAGTTGCGGCACGTTGCGAATTTAAAGAGACAATCCCTTTATCACCCACCAGAGTCGGAGACGGCATTTCAACTACTATCTGGTTCTCAACGAGAACATCAATCTGTCCACTACACAGCATAAAAACATCGCGACCAGATTCTCCTTGCAGAATGATATCAGTTCCAACGTCAAAAAACCCAAACACCAACTGGTCTTGCAGTTTCTTTCCCAGTATCCTCAGACAACCCCTTGTCAGAGAATATGACTCGAGCAAGCTGGTTGCTAACTGCACACAGGCATCATTGGTATCTTTAAAAGAGTAATCGCGGTTTGGTATCCACTGGGTCATGACTGATTCTTCTAATCCTTCTGTTTTGTTATTCTCGCCTAATTGTATCAACAACTAAAATTAATCCTAATTGATGAACTCCGAATAACGATGCCAGCTATCCGGGCTATTTGTGTTGATCAGAATAAGTTTCGAATTTGGGCTGATGCGATAATCGTGAGTTGGTGAAATAACCACATGATTCGGGACAAGACTCTTCACTTTTATCAATTCCTCAACCTGTCCCTTAATATTCGACTGAATTTGTGCCTGCTGTATCTTTTCTGATTTGCGCGCGTAATAATTGCCGGTATCTTCTAATAACCCGATGGGCATTTTCCCCGGCTGATAAAACGCTTTATACAGCTCAATAAAATTATGATTCACGTATTTAGCTTCAATATCCCTGATTTCTATTAGAGTGTGATGCAGATTTATCATTTCGCTGAGCACTTTGGTTATCCCCAAACCGTGAGAACTGTTGGCAAGCATGATTCTGATAAATTCATCTTCTAGAAAAATTTCCTCTACATTTGCTTGAAAGAGCGCTTCTTCATATCGTTGATCCAGAATTTCAGCCGCCTTATATACTTGCTTGTTCATACTACCAATAAGCATCGCCGCCAGTACAGTTTGAGCATCAATCTCTTCAAATGTCTTCCCTGAATCCGTTTCTGCCAGAATGATAACTTTTTTTGCATGTAGGAGACCCGCTTGTTTCAGGGTTTTTTGATCAGCAAAATCACCATTGTGTAACTCTACAAACGGAACATCCTGATAGTGAGAATTGAATATTTTTGTTGTTGTTGCGTCTATCTTAGCCACAACCGAAATTTTATTCCAATCAACTTTGTGAAATTGATGTTGATTAATTATAAAATCTAACATTTCAATCAGTTGCGGCTTCCAGCCACAGATGATAAGCACCCCTTTTTCAGACTGCGTTTTGGCGCGCAATGTATATTTTTTTTCTCGATATTCACTCTTGAATTCAAAGAGTGTCAGAAATTTACTCGCTTCTTCCGGGTCGAGTGTCGCTCTTTTAGATGTGTCAAGTATCTCTTTATGTTGACCGAGTTGTGTTATCAACTCAGTGTCGAGCCTGAGAATTTTATAGCTGTATCGTTTCCCATCACACAAAACCCCATAAGGTCGGTTTCGGTACAGATATATCTCCAGTCCCTCTATCTGAAGCAACTTGTATAAATCGGACCAGTTTTCAGATTTCTCTAATGCTGTTTCAATTATCAAAGCAATGGATATCTCCTTTTTAATTTTCTTCTTTTTCAGCGCATTAAGTGTGGCAAGTTGTTTTTTTGTGATTGCTAACGCAGAAAATGGGTATCTTGTTCCGTTAAAAATAATACCGCTCAGCTTGTTTTCAAAAAAGTAAGGTTCAAGGGCAACGGTCTTCAAGCCGTCCACAAATTCTTTCCAATTGTTTGATTTTTCGGAAAACTTATTAATCTGATGGTGAATCATTTGTTCAACTGACTTCTGCAGGTTCTTCTCCTCTTCGATGTGTTCTTGGGGGTGTTTTTGATTTAGTTGGTTCGGGGAAACGTTCAAAATAATCAATGAACTATTCTCGGAGAGGAGATAGTCCGGTGCTGGATGGAAGACTGGATGGTTACTCTCCATTTCCTTTATCTCATTGAGACCTTGAATTGCATCCCTGATAGTGACCGATTTTTGGATCTGGGCCATCTTCTCATGTTTGCGAATACGCAGATTCCCAGTATTTTCTAAAATCCCAATGACAACCGCATCTTCAATATGCTGTTTGACCGTTTCGTAGGTTTTTCCTACCCATTTCACGTTAACGGGGAGAATCCTTAAAATACCAGACTCCATAGAGAAGAATTTTTTGAATATACTGTTCACTCCAGAGGAAAGAGCCATATTACAGACCAGTGCCCTGGCAATAAAGCGATTGAAGATGATTTCTTCTGCCTCGACGTTTTCTAAATAATGTCGAAATTTTGTATGAATGATTTCAACAATAGTATATATGTGTGGATATATTCTTTTTATGGCGATGGTCGCTAAAACTGATTTGAAATCGATCTCATCTACCGTTTTTCCGGTCAGCTCATCCGCGAGAATCAGTGCTTTTTCCGCTTTGCTCAGGCCAGCATTAATCAGGACTTCTGTATTTGTATAATCTCCGCTGAAGTAGTGAAAGTCTCTCAATTTGGGGTCCTGCCGCAATTCATTGACTTCGTGTGGATCTACATCATTCACGAGCACTAATTGACTGGAGTCTTTTTTATGTAGGGTTAGAATTTCTTTCACTAATTCTCCCATTCCTTTTTTCCAGCCACAAATCATTATTGGAGAACCGATCTCCTTTACTGGAACCAGGCCCAAAGTTCTTTTCCGGTTACGTTCTACCAACCAACTGGTAATATTACCGGTTAGTACCGCGACATAAAATATTCCAATAAACATTATCGCGATTGCGGCAAGTTTCCCTATCGCCGAAACCGGGGATATATCGCCATAGCCAACTGTTGTTACAGTAACAATGGAAAACCATAAGGACTGAAAGAAACTATTGATTCCGGATTCGCTCTCTGTCGATTCTAGAACCAACATGATAATTGCCGCCAATATCATGAAACTCAGGAAACTAACGGCATTTTGAAACATCGTATCTTTCTTTAATCTGGATAGAAATTTCGAGATTTTTTTCATAAATTTGAATCCAAAAAATGGCTCTAATGCTTCTAGATTTATAGGACGTTGTGTAGATTTTTTGACTGAGTTACATGGGTGTATCTAAGTCGTAGAGATATTCATTTTTAGTGCCTTTCTGAGTTTAAACATTTGACATACACACATCAGATCGACAGGCGGGAAGGCTCAGTAGTTAAAAACCGATTCCGGCTGATATCTGGATCAACCAGTGGTCAAAATTAAGTTGTCTTCCACTGGGCAGATTTTGTTCAACTTCACCCCTAAAATAAATCAGCTTACCGTCGATAACAACAAATTTCTCTCCGCCATAAAATCCAAACACAAGACAGGCTGTAGGCACATTAATGTTAGTTTCGCTTACAGTTTGAGCGAGTTCGTTTGAATTAATAGTGTAATTACGTGTTGTTAATTTAGCTGTGATGTCCTGATATCCGATACCGGCATATGCTGTTAAAAAATCGAATGGAATCACACTCTGTTTATTGAAAGATCTATAGTCAATGGTTCGCAATAATAGCGGGAATTGCAGATCCGCCTTTAGTTTATAGGCAGAAACAGAATCCGAAAAATTTTCAATTACTGTTCCTTCACTGAGTTCCACATCCGTAATTATAGTATAGCGCACTCCCCAGCTGTTATTGTAGAGGATAGTCAAATCATATCCCGGCAGATACCCTCTGGTAATTTCATACCCAGTTGTCACTGAGAAATGAAATCGGGATTGGGCAGTCAAACTAAATGGGTGCCAAAGACAGAAAAATAATAGACCGCACAACACTATTTCGGACGATTTACGAAAAAGGTTCTTCATCCTTCTACCGACTGGTATAGTGATCCAGGCTTGCTGATGACTAATCCCTTAAGCTCCAACCCCGTTAAAATAGCCAGTAACTGCTGGACCGGTATATCTGTTTTATTTGTCAGACTGTTTTGATGAAGTGCGCCTTCTTTCAGGGCTTCAATTATTTTTATCTCCTGGTTGGTTAGCTGAACCGAGCCTACATTTTTCAGTCCACGCGGCGAAGCCAGTTGCGAATGATTAAAATCAACAACGACCTCTTCCAGGATGTCCTCAACCTGAATAACAAGTTTTGCCTGTCCTTTTTGAATCAACCGATTGGATCCCAGAGAGAACTTCGAATCCGCGGGGCCTGGGAGCGCAAATAATTCTCTGTTCTGTTCCAAAGCATATCCGGCTGTGATGGAAGCGCCACTCCTCTCTCCAGCTTCGACTATTGTTACACCTTTTGCTAAACCGCTGATAATTCGATTACGCAAAGGAAAGTTACTCGCTGTCGGACGCACTGTGACCGGAAATTCGGTGACCAATGCGCCATTTTCGATTATTTTTTCACTCAGGGCCCTGTTTTTAGAGGGATATATACTAGAAAGACCTCCCGCCAGAACTGCAATTGTTTTTAACCCATTTTCAAGTGCTGCTTCATGGGCTGCACTATCAATCCCAAGCGCTAATCCGCTGACAATCACCGCCTCTGGCCGGAGTTCCGCTAATCTGCGGATCAATTTTTGACAAATGCTTTTCCCGGCAAAAGAGGCCTTACGAGAGCCTACAAAAGATAGGGGGAGTCCAACGTTAAAATCAATATCGCCTCTGGTATATAAAATGGGTGGCGCATTATAAATTTCTCGGAGAAGGATAGGATAGGCATCCTGTGTATAATCCAGGACTTGCAGCTTATATTTATCAATAAATGACAACTCTTGATCCAATGCCTTTGAATTTAACCCCTCTGCAATGCCTTTGATCAATTCCGGGCCCAACCCGGTAATTTTGGCCAATTCAACTTGAGAAGTGCTGAAAACGGCATCCGGGTCACCAAATTGTTGAAGTAATGTTTCAATACGGCGGGGCCCCATGCCGGGAATCAGCCATAGAGCGAGCAGCCCCTTCGTTGTCTTCGATTCTATCATGGGTTTAGAATGAATTCATTGCTTGAATTTCCTTTTTCGCCTTCACAGCTGAACGCGAATCAGGATATCGCTGCACAACCTCATCAAAATAATAAATTGCCTTGATCGGTTTTTTTCTGATCAAATATATCCTCCCCAGCATCAAGGTTGCGTCCGGCGTCTTATATCCTCTGCGAGTTGATCCATGCGGATAGTTCTTGAGGACTTTTCTAAAAGACCGTTCTGCCTGAAGGTAATTCCCCAACTGAAAATGAGATTGACCGATCCAGAATTGGGAATTGTCAGCATCCTGATCGCTGGAGAAATCTATCACAAAACGATTGAACTGTTTGATACTTTCTGAATAGTTTCTGTTTGAATATATTTTGAAAGCCTGCTGATATCGTCTTTTTGCGCCAGAAACGACTTTTAACTGAATGGGTGAAAGGGGTTCATTGAGATCCGGATCCTCCCACGCCTGACGGATGAAAGGAGACTTTTTATTCTTTTTGACTGAATCAATTCCGACAATCTTTAATGAATTGCGTTTCGATTTTTTTGTTTTACGGGTAGGTTTATTTTTTTTAGGCACTGGGTTTAAAAGAGAGACTGTTTCAAGCGCTTTTGATGTCTCTGGAGTACGCATTTCGCCGATCAGGTTGGTATTCTTTTTGGGAGCAGGAGTTTTACTCGTTGGCTTACTCACTGCTTGAATGCGATTATTTTTAGGTTTGTCATTCTCCTTGGCCGGCTGTCGTCGATCTATTTCACGGACCGAGTTCTTTATTTTAGAAATATTTTCCTCCAATAATAAAATGGTACGATCCATGTCTTTCAGCCTGGATTCATATTCAAGCTGATTCTGTTGGAGTTTAATTTCCAGCTGTTTGACTCGATCTAATAGTCTTAATCTTTCATCCTGTAGAGTTTTTTGCTGAGATTCGAATATTGACGGGTTTTTCTTTTCTGGCAAAGATTGCTTCTGCACCGGAGAACTATCCAGCCAACTACAACCATGCACAAAAAATAGTATGAAACCGGCAAATATGGCAATCAATAGCCAGGATCTGCGAGCTGAGTGAGCTATTAAGTGAGCTATCTTTGGTGGGACTTTCATGGCGTTATCAATTTGTCTACATTATTCAGGATGCACGGATCTGTTTTACGTAAACCCGAAACAGACGTCAGAAAACAAAAAAGTAATTTCCCACTTTTTCCGCTAATTACGAACCAGATGCTGCTTCGCTTAAATCAAAGATCCGTTGCAGTTCATTCGCTAATTCGGGCTGTTGGTTTTTTCTATACGATTCTATGAGCATTACAACGACCATTTCTCTTTTCCCGAAATTTGGATAATTGTTTAAGATATACCGAAAGCGTGAAATGGCGGCGGTGTAAAGAGACTGGTCATAGTACCATTGACCGATTTTAGACTCATGTTCTGCAAGAGCATCAATGGATTTGTCCAGAAATTCTCCGGCATCTTTTAGATAAAGACTGTCGGGATACAGAAAATAAAAACGTTGATATTCGTTGATGATTTTTTTAAAATGTTCAGGATCACGGGTAAATGCGTAGGATTCTCCGAATATCAGACTTGTATTACGCTTATAGTTGAGTTCTATCAACCGGGATAAAACGTATGGTACAAGGTGACTGTAAGAACTATAATTTAAAAATATCCGATAATTGGTTTCTGCTTCGGTGAAATTACGACTTTCACCGGACAACAGGTAAGCGTCTGCAATTTTTAAGTAGGCATATGCTGCAAACCGGGTTCCCGGGTTTTCTTCGATAAGCTCCTTAAACAGGGGGATGGCAAGTGAATAATCTTCTTTATCCATATGCTTAATGGCTATATCGTATTTATCTTCCATTAATACAGGCTCGGTACTGCTACAGCCAATTATCAACATCACTGCGCATATTTTGATCATGAGGCTCAGGAACTTACTGATATTGTTTTTTAAAGTTATAACAGGCATTTGTTGCTTCCTTTTCGTATTTTGATAAAACATCTACTTCTTTTTTCCAGTTATCTTAAACAAAAATGTCTTGATATTCAATGGGATACTTCAATATTTTAATGATGATGACATATATCAACAGAGGTTAACTGTCCGAACAACCCAGAAAATGATACTTATCCCTTAAATTTGAAGGCAAATCAGAACGCTTCTTCCGGTTCAAACAGGCCGGGTTTCTCGGCTTTATAGATATTCATAACCCTTTTATAACCTTTGCTAACTTCGTTTGTGAAGCGGATAATTGAAATCTGAGGCCCTTTCCTTTTTGAGTCAAGGTTGATAATAGTATTAGACATATCGAATCGAAAGAGATTCTTATAAAACTCACAACGGAATTTTTGGCTAAATTGAACTAAATTTCTAGTCGTACTGTTAAACTCGCTGTATTATTCATTTAATATCAGATTTCTTCACCATACGTCATCGCACTTCAAACAGCCAATTCACTTTCAGAATTGTTTCAATGTATCAGCTTCGATTAAAAACGTTCATGAATTCACTTCCAAGGATAAAATGCTGGATTTAGAGACTATTCCGCCTATTGTGTATCAGACAATATTACCAATTACACTGCTGTTTGCATTTGAGCGTATCAGCCTTTTCAGTCTTGCCAGAATCCCCGGCGGCCGAGAATGGGTTAGATCTAAATTCTGGCTACACCCAAACTTTATCAGTCGTTGCCGTTATCCAATGGGTGTCGTCAGTATTTTACTTTTTCATACCGGCACATGGTTTTACCCAACGGAACCTTCAAACGGATGGCATCATGCTGGTGTGCTCTGTTTTGCGTTCTGGATGATATCAGACGTTACCGATGGTACGATTGCCAGACTATTTCAACTTGGTTCAGAAGAAGGAGAGAGCATCGATCCACTTTCGGATAAACTGCTAATATTTCCACCATTATTATATTTTGCGTACTTCAATTTTATCCCGATGTATTTAGTACTGATCTTCCTGCTTTTTGATATTATCGGCACATTTTCTCGCTATTTTATTGCCAACAAAGCCGCCAATCTATTTGGAAAAGCAAAGATGTTTCTGGGAACAACGACGTTGGTGTTGGTTGCTCTTCAACAGATCTATTACCCTGGAGAGAAATGGAACATCATCATTGCGATGCTGTTTTGCTCAGTCTTTCTCTCATTTTGCAGTATGTTTTTAAAAGTGATCCCCAACTACTGGTATGCAAATCTACTGAGTATCATGAATCTCATTTGTGGATTAACCGGTATTGCTTTGGTCATCTTGTTCAATCAGATTGGTTTAGCCTTTGCCCTTGTTTTCCTCGGACAATTTCTGGATCTTTTTGATGGCCGGGCCGCAGATCGATGGGGTAGCACACCCAAAGGTGAATTACTGGATGACCTGGCTGATGCCACAAGTTTCGGTGGTACGATCTCTCTGATTATTATGGCGGCGTTTCAGTATTCATTAACCGGCATCTGTCTAGGATTGTTACATTTTTTCTTCACCATCTACCGGCTATACCGTTTTTTGCAAAATAAAAAAGAAGCAGGTATAGAGGGGGGTGTGAAGATTTTTTCTGGACTACCATCACCTGCAGCTGCTTTAATATCAGGATCTGTTGCCCTGATCGATACAAACAATGTCTTTAAATCTGGTTGTATCATTCTAGTGTCAATCTTAATGGTCTCCAAATTACCTTATATCCACTTCGGAAGAGTAGTACTACCTGCAATTCCAAAACTAATACAGGTCATTTTACTGACTCTGGTTATGCTGGCAGTTTGGATCGGCTTTAGACCCGGAAACATTCAAATTTTATTTTGGACGTTTTTCCTGGTTTCTTTCTCATATCTTATTCTTGGATATAATTGGAAACGATATCAAGGGGTAAAAGAAAACAAAAAATAACGACCAACGCGGAAAAAGATAGTATGATACATTTTATAAATACCTATTTTGAATAAAAGGAAAACCAATTAACTGATCAATTAGGAGAAATTTTATGGATATCTATGTTGACACAGCCAATCTGGCTGAAATTGAACAAGCCAATCGGTTAGGGTTAGCAGATGGGGTAACGACCAACCCGACTTTGATTGCTAAAGAAAACGGCGAATTCAAAGAAATTCTAAAAGGGATTTGCCAGGAAGTATCCGGACCTGTACATGCAGAAGTCCTTTCACTTGAATATGAAAATATGGTTAAGGAAAGTAAGGAACTAGCGAAGGTAGCAGACAATATTGTGATTAAGATCCCCATGATACACGATGGCTTAAAAGCAGTTAAGGCTCTAAAATCAGAAGGAATTCCAACAAACGTGACCCTGATCATGTCAGCCGGGCAAGCTATACTAGCTGCAAAAGCCGGTGCAACCTATCTTTGCCCATTTTTAGGTAGATTGGATGATATTTCATCTAACGGTCTGGACTTGCTTGGTACCATCCGCACCATTCTGATTAATAACCCGGATCTTGACGCAAAAATTATAGCAGCTTCAATTCGTACGCCCATTCACGTTGTTGAATTGGCAAGCATGGGTGTTGATATTCTCACAATTCCGTCAAAAGTATTGAAACAGCTCGAAAATCACCCGTTGACCGATATTGGGATAGAGCAGTTTACAAAAGATGCTGAAAAGTTCAAGTAACCGGCAACCACAAAGAATTAAGGTGATTATCAATTAAGTGTAGTGGAAGAATCAGGGTTATAAAATGACTTGATGCTCAAACTGCACAGTCTGAAATTTGAACTCGGAAATACAACATCTAATGACCATTATAGCTGATATTAAAGCCGTTATTGAACTGGAAATCAACACACTGGACGATTTACTCAAATCCATCGACAATTCATTTGAGGAAGCAGTTCAGCTGATCCTGGAATCTCAAAGAAAGATTATCATTAGCGGGATGGGAAAATCAGGGCTTGTAGGACGAAAAATTGCGGCAACCTTTTCCTCAACCGGAACCACTGCCGTTTTTCTGCATCCGTCCGAAGCACTGCATGGAGACCTCGGTATGGTTGAGCCCGGTGATACACTGATTCTGCTTGGAAAATCCGGAGAAAGCGATGAAATGGTCGGTATGCTGCCAATTCTTAAGAAGCTAAACTGCAAAATAATCTCAATTACAGCAAACAGGACTTCCACACTAGCCAAACACTCCCACGTGGTACTCTACACACCTGTAGAAAAAGAAGCTTGTGCGTTGAATCTGGCTCCAACATGCTCTACAACAACAGCCCTCGTGGTTGGAGATGCCCTTGCGATCGCTCTGATGAAGATTAAGAACTTCAGTAGAAATGATTTTGCATTGTTTCATCCGGCAGGAAGGCTGGGTAAACGATTGCTTTATAGAGTGGAAGATTTAATGAAATCAGGTGAGGAAAACCCGATCGTCAAGCTTGAAACGCCGTTTGACGAAGTCCTTTCCGCTATTTCAGAGGGACAAGTCAATGCCGTCTCGGTTATCGATGATCAAGGAAATATGAAAGGGTTGATCACAGGCTACGATCTGAGAAAGGCAATGCAGTTGTATGATGATTTAAGGGCCCTAAAAGCCGACGACATCATGTTCAATAATCCCACTACCATCAATAAAGGTGCTTATGCTATCGAAGCCCATGAAATCATGAAAAGCAGTAGCAAACCTCTGCAACTACTTCCTGTCTTGGATGGTAATCATGTGGTAGGTCTTATCACCATGCACGACATGATACGGGCGGGTCTGTAATCTTTCTCCAATTTATTCTTAACGTCAGTCTCTTATAAAAAGTGAAAGATCGAATAGAGTTTCTACTGTTCCAACTATTGCTGCTTATAGTCGGATTCACGCCAAGATGGTTGCTTCCGAAAATCGGGAGAGGCTTCGGAACACTATTGTTTCATCTGGGAGTAAGAAAAAAAGTGGTCCAGCGAAACCTGGAAATTGCGTTTGGTAGTGAATTGACTGTGAAAGCAAGAACTCAACTGAGCAAGAAGACATACCAGAATTATGGGATTGTTTTGCTTGAAGTTTTACTACTTAAGCATATATCACCCGACAATTTATCCGCCTACATTAACATTGAAGGACTCGAAATACTGAAATCGGCTATCGCAGAAGGAAAAGGAGTTGTCTTAGCAGGGAATCATTTCGGTAACTGGGAGCTAGTCTCAGCGGGTATTTCAACCCTGGGGGCGCCCATACATATCTACGCCGGTAAACAGCGCAACGATCTATTCGATAACGCCATGAACGGTATTCGCAGTAGATTTGGAACCGTGATCATCACCAAATCAAAAACAGCAACCATTGATATGGTGAAGGTCTTGAAAAAAAGCGAGGTTTTGGGGATAGCAGGTGACCTGAACGTTCCCAATAACAAGTTGTTTATCGATTTTTTCGGAAAGAAAGCTTCTGTTGGTAGAGGCTTGGCGTCGTTAACGCTGAGTCGCGGCACCCCTCTTGTTTTTGTCTGGTGTGTTCGCACCGGACCGCTACAGCACGTGGCCCATTTGTGCAGAGTGCCTTACGACCTGACTGGAGAGAGGGCAACCGACCAGCTCACGATTTCCCAAAGTCTGACCCGGCTACTTGAACAGAAAATCCGCGAGTATCCAGATCAATACTTCTGGTTTAACAAACGCTGGAAAACCCGCCCTGCTGAAGAAAGTGGTTCTGAAATCTACTGATCAGTTGACTATCACATTGGGATTGTGAACAACCTAACGGTATCTTTACTATTTGTTGACAATATCCCGCAATTCCCTACCTGGTCGAAATACAGGGAGCTTCTTGGGTTTAACCTTAACCCTCTCACCCGTTTTCGGATTCCGACCTGTGTACTCGCCATATTGCTTGGTACTGAATGATCCAAACCCTCTTATTTCCACTCTATCACCACCCTTCAGGGCGTCTTTTATAGAGTTAAAAAATAGATTTACTGTCTCTCTTGCAATTTCTGTTTTCTGTTTGCTGCTCGCTTCTTCTGCAAAATCCTCCATTTCAAGGACCAGTTTTTCAATGAGCTGCGACTTTTTCATCTTCATATGGCAAATACCTCCGTTTTAAGATATCAATCCGTTAGATTGTTATTGGGAATGTAACGCTGATTACAGTACAAAGTCTATTGAATTCCCATTTTGGCTTTTAACGCAACCAATTCAGCAGTTTTTGACGTTTCAGATCCAGAGTCGTCACTTATTAGTGCTTGATTAATTTCGTCTTCAATATTAGTGTTCATTTTTGACATATCGCCATATGCCAATGCGAGATTCTCTTCCGCTTCAACTTTTTCTTTCATCCGTTCCAGCAGTGCAACGGTTCCAGTGGAATCGAAGCTGGCAAGCTGTTTATTAATCTTTGATGTCGCCATTGCTGTTTTGGCGCGTGCTTTCAAAGTAACCAATTCATTTTCGTACTGCTGAATATTAGATTTCAGGGATTCAATATTTTTTTGAAGCGTCTGGACTGCAACATTTTGTGTTTCATTGGATTGTTTGGCAATCAAATACTGTTTATTGTTCTCCTCTTTTCTAGCAAGTGCTTCTGTGGCCAAGGACTCCGCTTTTTCTTTGTCAAGCTTTCCTGATTGGCCCTGTTGTAACAGGCTCATCGCTTTACGTTCCCAGTCCAAGCTGCCGTTCTTGCTCTTTTCCATATCGCGTTCAGCTTTTATAGCAACCGCTTTGACTTCAGCAAAGTTGTGCATCGCTTCATCCAGGTCTTTTTTCAAATCTCTGATCCCCTGTTCGGTCATTTTAACAGGATCTTCAAGTTTATCTATGATTGAATGAGCTTCAGCGCTTCCCAAGCTGAATAGACGCCGAAAAAAACCAGCCATTTTGACTCCTTCCCCGAATTATTGTTGATTTAATTTTAGTAGTTTACCGGAATATTCTGCCAAACCCAGAGTTAGAGCATTAATGGTCCCTTCTAATTCGTTAAAATCCAGATTTTCCAACTGGAGGGTATCTCTAAAAAGGACTTGGGTCTCGTCTTCATCTATCACAAAAGCCCCATGAATCAAATTGCGATTCATCTTCAGCAGTTGTAAAAAGTGATCGCTTGACTTTTTTTCAATTTTATAGATGAGTTGTTCAATGATCAGAATCGGATATTCACAGTCTATGACCATTTGATAGATGCCTCTGTCTTCATTACTGACAACAATCAATTCCTCTGTATCGTCACGATGTGTAATGTCCAGTGCCAATCTTACCGTGTAGTCAAGTACCTTTTTAAAGTATTCATTCATTTACTAACCCCGTTTTTACTGAACTTTTTATTAAGTCGGCTTGTTCTTAATATATTGCTATTTAATTTAAAATGCAAAGATTGATTTGCGCTAACCTATTTTATTTAAACACGATCATTGCGATTTATCAAACTTAATCAGCGAGATCTGAGCACGATAACGAAGGATTTGGGGCCGAAAAAGTGAGTTGAAACAGATATTTTTCTGCCAAGCTCTGTTTTTATGGACAATTAATACTTCACTGATTTAAGGAATACTTTGATGTTGCTACTGTTTTTGGTTCAATCAGGCTATGCTTTCTGGATCATGCGGGTCTAAGTATATGTCTTTATGCATACTAATACAATTTTTTTCTTTTATTTGAAGGTAAGATATTCATTGCTTCTCGATATTTTGCTACTGTTCTACGGGCAACTTTGATCCCAGCATCATCTAGAAGTTTGTTTTTTATCTGCAGATCGGTGAATGGTTTCTTTTTATTCTCAGTATCGATCAGCTTGCTAATATAGTCTTTAATTTTTTTGGATGAAATAATATCGCCATCGCCCTGGTCTATACCGCTGGTAAAGAAATATTTCAGTTCAAAGATGCCCTGCGGTGTATAGACGTACTTATTGGTTGTGATACGACTTACTGTTGACTCATGAACGTCAATATCTTCTGCCACATCTTTGAGAACCAGCGGTCTCAGATAATCAATTCCTCGTTCAAAAAATTCATACTGAAATTTCAGTATGCTTTTTGCAACCCTAAAAATAGTTTTTTGGCGCTGCTCGATACTCTTCATCAGCCAATCACCAGATTTGACCTTTTCCAAAATGTACTGATAGGTCATATCCTGGTTTTCATCGGTGCTGTTCTTTTTATTCTGGGCGCTGTTGTCCTTCTGCATCTTAAGCATGTTCTGATAATAAGGATTAATTCGCAGCTTGGGAATGCTCTCCTGATTCATATTGACAACATATTCATTACCTCTTTTGTAGATAAAAACATCAGGAATGACGTATTGCGTAATCTCACCACCGAACGGCCGTCCGGGCTTAGGCTCAAGCTCTGTAATGATTTGATAAGATTTTACAACTTCTTTGATATCAGCTTTTTGAAGCCTGGCTATTCGCTTCAGATCCTTCTGTTCCAAGAGCGACATATTCTCTCTTAAGATCCTCATTGCCAGGGAGTCTGCCATTTTCAGCATAATTAACTGATTCGCAAGGCATTCCTGCAACGTGCGTGCGCCGACACCCGGAGGGTCAAATTTCTGGATTTTTCTCAGAACAGATTCCAAAACACCACATGCATCATCACTGATCATGGAAATGTCGGGTGGTTCTTCTGGATTTTCTGCCTCATCTAGGATTGGGGCCGGTTTTTTGCGCCCTTTTTTCTTAATTTCAACAGCTGACCGAGATTCATGAGCCGTATCAAATAATAATGCCGAATTTGTCTCCGTGACAGGCGGAATACTACTATCTTCCAAACATTCATTGACCAATTTCAGTAGCCTTGGTGTTGTAGCAAGAAGTTCTCTCAAGGAGATGGCAAGATAGCCTTCCGTTTCAATATTACCGATGAGGTACTCTGCAATCTTATTTTCGGCTGGACTGAAATTTGACATGTCCATTTGCCAATGGAGATGGTCTGAGAGAGATTTTGATTTGGATATTGTGGCTTCCAGGGGATTTGATCCTTCATCTGAATCGTTAAGGCGGCTGCGGACCTCGTGCATCACACCGGCACCGGATTCAATATAATTTTGCCACTCGTCATCTACAGAAAGTTGTGATTGCTCATCCAAGAGGCTCTTTGCTTCTTGAGGTTGCTCCTCTTTCTCTTCTGTATTGTCATCATCGTCTTCATTCCCAGAAATCTCCAGAGTGGGATTTTCCACCAGATTCTGATCGATTAATTCTTCTAGTTCAATTCGGGATAACTGCAGAAGTTTAATTGCCTGTTGTAGCTGAGGGGTCATGATGAGCTGCTGGCTCATCTTCATCTCTAACCCCATGCGCATTGTCGCCATAACCTGGTTATCGCTATTGGATATTATTGATTGCTCCGGGGACTATCAACACAATAGATAATCCCGTCGAAGTCAATCGAGAGTCTGGTTATTGAATCGTATTGACGACGATTCACTGTTTAATCAGAAATCTAAATTGGATTAAAATAGTTATAAAAATTACAGGTGAAACCTGAATCGTTTGACTCAGATACTCGCATGCTTCTGAGCGAGTTCTTGGATATTTAACTATAAAACCGTGTATTGTCAAAAATCGTGCCGTTTTCCATCGACTTTTTGTGCCTCATCATAGCTCATCAATCATTAAAAGAAAATCTTAAAAACATTGATTTTAAGATTTTATCCAAAATTTGAAGTCCCTCATCCGGTAGCATTGTTTTAGTATTACCCGATTCTCATAATGTAACGTAAATCTGATTGTTTTTCCAATAACCTGACTGAAGTATCCAGAAACAAACCAATGAAGCCAATTGCGATGACCAGGGCCAAGAGACGATCATATTCCAGTGTATCTCTGGCATCATTGATACTATATCCAAGACCACTTGAAATACCAAGAAATTCGGCAGGAACCAGTATAATCCAGGAGATGCCAAGTGCCATCCGCAAGCCGACGATGATCGAGGGCACTGCTGTCGGCAGGACCACTTTGAACACCAGTTGAATGTCATTTGCGCCTTGATTTTTTGCCATGGCCAGGATTTGCGGATTCATTCGGTTGACACCCTGTGCAGTACTGAGAATTATCGGCCAGATGCAGGCCATGGTTATCAAAAAATAGATGGCTTTTTCAAAACTGGGCAGAATCAGGATTGCTATCGGCATCCAGGACAACGGGCTGATCATTCGCAGAAATTGAATCGGAATATTGGTCATCATCCAGATACTATCATAATATCCAATCAGGAGACCAACCGGAACCCCCACAATAAAGGCGAAACTTAAACCAAAAAATACACGCCTGAGACTTGCAATAACAGCATCCCAGAAATGTGGACTGTACAAAAGATGATAAAAGGCTTTAATTGTTGCCAACGGATGAAACCCGTAAAACTGACTATAGTCTGGATACTTTAATAATATGTACCCCAGTATAACCCAAATAGCCAAGAATATCAGACATCCGGCGGTACTATAAAATAGTTTTTGTTGAAAGAGGATTTTTTTTTGATTCATATTTTTTCAGATAGTCGAATCAAGCCCTTTTTAAATGGCAAAATCGATGATCTCTTCGCGTTCCCAGGGGCTGGTGAGATCCATATGGGGGAATTTTGACATCCCACCTAGATTATTAATCGCTTCTTTAACGAATCTTTTCTCAATGAGGTCTTTCTCAATGAATGTTGGATCGAGCTGATTTAAAAACTGAGAATTACCTTCAACAAGTGTTTTTTTCATCTCATTTAATATCACGTGCGTAGCCGATGGATAGGGGTAAGGCTGGAAATCAACACGGTTTAGTTTCCATTCAGGATGCCGGATGGCATGGATGGGACTGTCAATACCGTACATATCCGTCGAATATTCGTTCAATGCATGATGCAGTATTCGATAGCTCTGAGGTAAAAGACGAGTCTCCTCTCTTGAAAGAATCTTGGCCGTTTTTTCGCGATTATGATTTATCCATAGTTGAGCCCTTGCTACTGCATGAACAACTTTGGCTGTAAATACGGGACTTTTCTTTACCAGTGCCTCTTTCATAACGACTACGCAGCAGGGATGATTTTTCCAAATATCCCCAACAAACCGCATAATTCGTGCTTTTATTTTTAGCTCTGCCAGAGCATTGAATGGTTCGGCGACAATATATCCATCGATTTTTTTACCCAGTAGTGCCGGTGCCATTTGCGGAGGTGAAAGGACAAACAGATTAACCTGGTTTTTTTCCAAACGCTTGTTTTGGGGCTGAATGACAGGAGTCAAACCAGCCTTGCGCAAACCCATCTGAATTATCGTATTGTGCATGGAGTACCAGTAAGGCACGGCGATCTGTTTTCCACCAAGATCTGAAAAACCATGTATCTCTGAATCAGCCCTGACTGTGATCGCACTTCCGTTAGTATGATCCCAGGCAAGGATTTTAACTGGAATGCGATTTTGATAGCGCATCCACAATGGAATTGGGAAAAGTAAATGCACCAGGTTGAACTTGTTGGCCATAAACGATTCAGAGAGCGTTGACCAACTTCGGATCATTCTGGGCCTTGCCAGTTTCAACCCCTCATCCTGAAAATAGCCGTTTGCATATGCTATCAGCAGGGGTGCTGAATCGATGATGGGCAAATAACCGATGCGGAGAGTCTGCTGTTCAGCTGAGAGTAACTCAGGAATATAAAAGGCTGAACCTGCACCTGCGACTCCGATCATTTTCGAAGTCGTTCGTATGAAATCTCGGCGGGTGTATTTATTCATCATTTATACTCTTCAATAAGTTCGAAACCAGACTGAATTCATCCAGCAACTCTTTTTTTAACCGAATAAAGACTTCGTCAGTCACCACCCGGGGATACGGCAAGGGAACCTCCATTTGATAAGCGATAGATCCGGGGTCATTATTCATGATCAGTATTTTCTGCCCTAACTGCAATGCTTCTTCGATATCATGAGTCACATACACACAAGTCATTTGGACCTTATTCCAGATCGATAGCAATTCATGCAAAAGCCGTTTTTTGGTGTAGTAGTCCAATGGCGCGAACGGTTCATCCAATAACATTGCTTTGGGATTGCCAATCAAGGCCCTGGCAAGATCCACTCTTTTTGAAACCCCGACTGAGAGCTCCTGGGGGTAATATGAACGGTATTTTTCCAGGTTCATCATCCGCAAATACTTATTCACTCTGTTAGGTAAATCCTTTAAATCTTTGCGTATGCGACACCCAAACTGGATATTGTCTGCAACGTTCAGCCAGGGTAGAAGTGTCGATCCCTGAAAGAGGAGTGAAATTGCCGGATCTGGTTTAGATAAAGGATTACCATTGACAGTGATTTCTCCTGCAGTGGGGAGCATAAGACCGGATAGTAGCTGCAGAATGGTTGACTTGCCGCACCCTGATTCACCCAATATTACAATAAATTCAGACTTCTGGACTTTAAATGACAGATCCTCGAGCACTTTAATGGGTGTATCTTTGTTTTGCATGAATGCGCAATCGAGATTATGTACTTCGATATCAATCATATCCTGTCACAATTAAATATTGATAGCAGGTGCATTTGATTCCCATGATGTCGGAATTACTTGAATGCAACAAAACTAACTAGTTGAAATAGTGCTTAAATACATCATCTACTGCGTTTTGAATCTGAGTGGTCTTATCCTCTTCATCCAGTGAATAAGTTGAGAGAAATATCTGTTTGACTTGCTGATTCAGACTATTTGAGGTTTCATCCAGAGCCATGTCTATTCCAGCCAGAATTTTCAAGCGAAATTTCCATTTTTCTTCATCTGCTTTCAAACGATCGGCTTCGATCTTCTGACGCATGGCTTTAAAAAATCCCTTTTTCTCAAATGATTCATATATCTGACTAAAGTTATGTAAAATCAGATTGACGTTTTTTTCTCCATATAGGTCAATAAGACGGATTTTTGCAGTGTAATTCCTTACCAGATGAGAAACGATCAGATCCATCTTCACATCATCTAAATTTATTTTCCCGAGACTGATCATTCCTACGCCCGGAATAGCAATATACATCTCTTTACGGATTACGGAACTTAAGAGGTCTTGAAAAGCGTCTTTATCATCTTCGGTATCGTTTTGATAAAGACAATTCAAAATATCGGGATCTAATGGAATATGCTCCGGGTTATTCTCCCAATCTTCAAGTGAGCGGAGAATGCTGGCACTGACTTTAAACAGGGCATTCGGACTGACTATCTGCCTGCCGTAAATGGCTGACATAATGTTTAAGCGATTACCAATTTTTACCACTGTTTTTCCCATGTTCACCAAACTTACCAATAAGCCTGTACCGGGGATATTAGTTGCCACAACTGCACCTAATCCAATATTGACGGAAAGATCAAAACGCTTCAAGTACTTTTGGAATACCGGGCTGTCATAAGGATAAAGCTCTTTGATCAGTTTCTGATGATCGGCATTAGAGAGCTGTCTTACTTGATCCAGACTATTGATATCTGAACGATTCAAGCATTTATTGGCGCGTTTGAGAATCCAGCTGGCTGCATCCTCATAAAGTAGGAGTTCCAGGCCTTTTTCGATAAATGTGAATGTGAGTCGCTTGGCTTTTTCTTCGATACCGGAATACCCTTTTTTGGCAATTTTTTGCAAATCTTCAGTGGCGTAATTCAGCTTTTCAAAAAAACCTGAGATGGTTTCAGACGACTGTTTTTCTTTAATATCATGAACAATTTGGGATACTTTTTGCTGAGCCTGGTGCGCCAACTTTGTTTTTGAAATCCAATCTCCTGCTTTAGAACTGCCGTTTTTGAGCTTGGTGAGGCCCTTTTCCACGCCGCTTCTGGTTTTTTGAATCGTTTCAAGGCTTTTTTTTCCCGCAAACGGTTCAATCACCAAATCACGAGCAATTTGCTGAAGCGTTTCCAAATCATCTGAATCTATGCCACTGATTAGTGTCGAGTGACGAGTCAAAGCCTTAGCCATATCATCCATTGTTATTGAATATTTCCGTTACTTTCGTTAAGCGCCAATAATTTGTCGGGTAATTTAAGATAATTTCTATTTTTTTGGTACCTTACAGAGGTTTGTGTCTTGGATAAATAGAAAAACAGCTAAAAGATTGATGAGATCGCGAAAAACCTGAATTACCAAAAGAATCGTTGATCGACACAATTTCGAAATGTTATAAACACGGATGTATCAAGGTATATAGGTTATCATTATACCGGTGTACAGCACAAAAAGTAATTGGAAATCTACGGGGAATCATCAGAGCCGGATATGCTCACAGATTTCTGGTTTTCATCCATCTGGAAATTAGACATAATCAGGAACCCAACAACAGTTCCTGCGAAAGTCTCTTTGAATACTGGAGATTCTTTTCCAAAGCAACCTTAAGTAAAAAAACCGATGTCTCTGATTGAAATTGTTCATCAACGTGATTATCCAATTGACAGTCTGATCAATGTGTCAATTGATAAAATCCTGACCCAGCAAGTTTCAACAATTATTAGCGAGGTCATGGAACTTGGAGATCAAGCACTCCTCAATTATACAAAGCTATTTGATAAGGTTCAAATTAATTCGGTTACTGTACCCATCGAAAAACTTGGAGCTGCTGAGAAAAATATTTTACCTGAAACACGTCAGATTATTGAAAAAGCAATCAAAAATATTCGCTGCTTTCACCAGCTGCAGGCATCAAAATCCTGGGAAAAAAACGATGCTGATGGAACTGTACTTGGGGAACTGGTACGACCATTAGATCGAGTCGGAATATACATTCCCGGCGGGAAGGCGTTTTATCCCTCTTCATTAATCATGAACGCAGTCCCGGCTCTAATTGCGGAAGTGCCATCAATTATGATTGCGTCACCACCAGGTGAAGACGGGTACCCCCACTATCTGGTTTTGGGAATCTGTAGCATGCTGGGTATTACAGAAGTCCTTGCAGTTGGAGGTGCTCAGGCTATTGCAGCGATGGCTTACGGCACTGAATCTATCGCACCTGTCTGTAAAATTACAGGCCCAGGAAATCGGTTTGTCGCTGAAGCAAAACGTCAAGTTTTTGGCAAAGTTGGCATAGATTCGGTCGCTGGTCCCAGCGAGCTTATTATTCTACATGATGATCGGTCTGTCCCGTCTGAATTTATCGTCCGGGATCTTTTAACACAGGCAGAGCATGACGAGGACGCAAGGTCACTGCTAATCACGTCACAAAAGCAAACAGCAGTGGAAGTTCAAAAACGGATCAATGAACTGGTCTCTTCCCTCCCTAGAAAAGAGATCATTAAAAAATCCCTGCAACAAAAAGGCAAAATAATTCTAGTTGATTCGGTTGATGAAGGTATTGATATGGTCAATACAATCGCCCCCGAGCATTTAGAAGTGTTGATCAGTGATGAATCAAAACTCGATCGAATTCGAAACGCAGGTGCTATTTTTATCGGTCAATGGTCAACTGAAACCGTGGGCGACTATTATGCAGGGCCCAATCATACGATTCCAACCGGAGGTGCCGCAAGGTATGGCTCTCCTCTTTCAGTACGGGATTTTCAAAAACATTCTTCTCTGATAAGGTACTCAAAAGAAAGACTCTCTCTTGAGGGAGAAACAATTGCACGATTCGCTGAACTCGAAGAACTCCATGCGCATGCAGCTGCTGTGAGGGTACGATTAACAAAGGATTGAGCTATGAATAGAAAGAAAAATTTTGAACGAAAAACAAAAGAGACAGAAATTCAGGGTCATCTGAACTTGGATGGTGAAGGTATCAGTGAAATTCAAACGGGAATTGGATTTTTGGATCACATGCTTGATCTCTGGGTCTTTCATTCAGGATTCGACCTGACCCTGAGTTGTCAGGGGGATCTCTACGTCTGCGCGCACCACTCCGTAGAAGACATTGCCATCGTGCTTGGAAGCAGCTTTTTAGAAGCGCTTGGGAACCGCGTGGGCATCGCAAGATATGCTACTATTTTCCTACCCATGGATGAGACGCTGACTCGAACTGTCATTGATATTTCCGGCCGTCCCTGTCACATCTTCCACGGAACCTTCGGAAAAAATGATATCGGCAGTTTTCCGGTAGAAATGACCCAGCATTTTTTCCAGAGTTTTGCCACAAGTGCCAAACTAACGCTGCATCAGGAAATTCTGTACGGAGATAACGATCATCATAGAATTGAATCCCTCTTCAAAGGATTCGGAAAAGCGCTGGCACAGGCGGTTGCCGTAACATCCGCTAAAATACCGTCTTCCAAAGGTATGCTTTAGCCGAGCAGCGGTAAGAGTTTGAGGATTCAGGGGGCTTTGGCGTAGAAATATCAGCCCCTTGATTTATTGAAGAGATTTACAAAGTCGCCTATCAATCAGATTCATAGGTCTGCACTAGCTTATCATCAATACAATCAACCTTAACCTTCCCCCCTTTGATCAGCTCTCCAAAGAGAATCGCGTCCGAGAGCTGGTCTTTAATCTCTGTCTGAATGACACGAGCAAGGGGACGTGCTCCGTAATCAACGCTGTATCCTTTTTTGCTCAACCATTCCTTAGCACTCTTGGTGAGTTCCAGGACTACTTTTTTGACCCTGAGTTGATCCTGCAGTTCATCGATAAACTTGTCGACAACATGCAGCATGATGTTCGTTGTCAATGAATTAAAGGTCACAATAGCATCCAGTCGATTTCGGAACTCCGGTGGAAACAAGCGTTCAACTGCTTCCATCTCTTTCTGCTCGTTTGTAGATGCAAATCCAATGGCTTTTGCGCCTCTATCCTGAGAGCCTGCGTTTGAAGTCAAAATCACGATAACGTTTCGAAAATCTGCTTCCTGTCCGCTATTATCGGTTAGCGTCGCATGGTCCATGATCTGCAATAGAATATTAAAAATATCCGGGTGCGCTTTTTCAATTTCATCCAATAACAGTACAGTATGCGGATTCTTGCGGATAGCCTCAGTCATTAAGCCACCTTGTTCAAATCCCACATATCCCGGGGGAGAGCCAATCAAACGCGAAACTGAGTGTTTTTCCATATATTCACTCATGTCATAACGTTCGAAGTGAATATTCAGGATATTGGCGATTTGCCGACTCACCTCCGTTTTGCCAACTCCCGTCGGACCCGTGAACAAAAAAGAACCTATAGGCCGTTCCGGATGTCCCAAGCCAGCCTTATTTCTCTTAATACTGGTGGTAATATGTTTGATCGCTTCATCTTGTCCAAAGACCCGCAGCTGAAGTTTTTGCTGGAGCTGTTTAAGAAATTCGATATCTGACTTAACTGATTGTCTGACCGGAATTCTGGCAATCTGAGAAACCACTTTTTCAATATCAGGAACGTTGATAGTAGTTCGTTTTTTCGAGGAAGGCAGCAACATACAGGCAGCTCCGGCTTCATCAATCACATCAATGGCTTTATCTGGTAAAAAACGATCATTGATATATTTTGAAGACAGTTCTGCGGCCTGTTTGATAGATGTCGAAGAATACTTGATGCTATAATGCTCTTCGTACTTCGGTTTGAGGCCATTTAATATTTTCACCGTTTCGTCTACTGTCGGCTCGGGAATATCTATTTTTTGAAAACGTCTGGATAGGGCACGGTCTTTCTCAAAAAAGTTACGGTACTCAGGATAGGTCGTCGCCCCCATACAACTGATGTTTTTAGAAACCAGAGCCGGTTTCAGGATATTGGACGCATCCATAGAGCTACCACTGGTTGACCCGGCTCCAACTATGGTGTGAATCTCGTCAATAAAAAGAATTGCTTTGGGACGTTTTTCGATTTCAACAATCACAGATTTCAGTCGTTGCTCGAAGTCTCCTCTGAATTTTGTCCCAGCCAGTAAAGCCCCCATGTCCAGACTGAAAATCTCTCCCTCTTTCAGGATTTCCGGGATTTTCCCAGAAGCTATTTTCAAGGCAAGACCTTCTGAGATAGCGGTCTTGCCGACGCCAGGGTCACCCACAAAAATAGGATTATTTTTCCGGCGGCGACACAATACCTGCATCGTTCTTTCCAGAATTTCACTACGCCCGATCACCGGATCGATCTTATCTTCTACTGCCATCTGAGTCAGGTTGACAGTATAGGCGTCCAGAGCGCTTTTTTTAGATCCTTTCTCGTGTGTGGTTGTTTTTTGTTTATCCTGTTCCTGCAAAGAAGGGTCACCGACATCCGCATGAGAGATGGAACGTAATACATCCAAACGGGTAATTCCCTGTGATTTCAAAAAGAATACAGTGTGGGAATCCGTTTCTTTAAAAAATGCGACCAGAACATCTCCGCCATCCGCCGCTTTTTTCCCTGAGCTTTGGATGTGATTCATAACTCGTTGCATCAAGCGCTGAAAAGAAAGTGTCTGCACGGGATCCTGTGCAATATCGTCAGGCAGGGGTTCTATTTTTGTCATCAGATACTGATCGACAAGGTATTTCAATTCAGAAATATTTCCACCGCAGTCCTCAATGACTTGAGAGGATTTTGGATCGAAAAGAATCGCATAAAAAACATGTTCAAGTGTTACATATTCATGCCTTCTTTTTTGAGCGTCCCGAACTGCTGCAATAAGTGAGATTTCGAGTTCTCGGCTGATAATACGATCTTCTCGATATTTTTCTCCCATATTTCTTATTCCGCCTCCATACTGGCTTTTAAAGGATATTCGTACTGCTGAGCCAGGTCATGAACCCGAGCAACCTTGGTTTCAGCGATCTCATAGGTATAAACGCCACAAACGCCCCGGCCGATATTGTGAACATTCAACATAATGTTTGTAGCCGTAAGCTCGTCTTTTTTAAACACATCAATCAGGATTTCGACAACAAATTCCATGGGAGTGTAATCGTCGTTGTGCAAAATCACTTTGTATTGTTTTGGCAGTTCAATTTTCTGCTTATCCTGTGTGTCAATCTGACCGGAGTTTCCCCGCTCGTAATCTTCCGACATGGTACAAATTAATTTGGTAATGAATTAATACGAATCCGGGTAACAATAACGACCAAGTCTCAATCGGCTATTTAATTTCAATCGCCTTTGAAGCAATTTTGAACAGCAACTGAGAAATTTCAACGAACAAATCAAGTTGAAATTTTTCTATCTAATTATATAATAGCCCAGTTTTTTCTTGAGGAAAAGAGCCAATATGGAAAATAATCGATCGATTGTACTCAGGATGGGTTGTTTGTTCTCTGTTTCTTGATATTTAACGTTACATGAGGCTGCTTTTTGGTACTCATATGATAAGCCTGGTTTTCGGTAGGATAAACTTTTATTCTGTTTGCCACTTTGAAAATCGTATCCACATATATTCGGCTGTGGTTATACTCCCAGACGACATCTTGATTAGACTTGTGATGAAGTCCCTTTTGCCAACCGTGAGCTTTCAAGTAATTTGCAGTTGAATAAATCGCATCGGGAAACAAGAATAAATTGACTGAACCGTTCTGGTCGCTATCATATCCCCATTTCAGATAGCTGCTGGGGAGGAATTGGGGAATACCAAAAGCACCTGCATAGCTTCCTTTTAATCGAAACAGACTACGATTGGAGTTTAGGGCAATCTCAACCAGTGCCTTGAGCTCTTTTTCAGCCCATTTTGCTTTCTTTGTCAGCCGCTTTAAAGAGGTTGAATCCAGGCAACTAGCCATATTATGAAGAGCGCACTGTTTTTGATATTTCTGGTGTTCGATAATGATGGATGAATAAACAGAAACAATGGGATATCGTCCCAACACGTTTCCAAACCCGGTTTCAACCAGCAAGACTGCGACTAATACTTCGCTGTCTACACCAAATTTTGTACTGGCCCGGGCAAGCATGGTCCGCCATTTTTTGGCGAATCGATTTGCCAGGTATATCGAATATTTGCTGAGGAAGTCGGAATAGTTAGCCTTAATTTCCTTGTTTTTAACATTCCGATTCACAATAAGCGGCATTTTTTTCAGCCTGGAATCGAAAAACACTCGCTGAATGACTTTTTTGTCGAAGGGGGTGTTTTCGAATAACTGAACCAGACGTTGTCTCTCATCTTTGCTGAAAGTTTTGGTACTAGAATGTTCTCCGGCCAGGCATCCTTCTGCCATTAACACAAAAGAAATACATATCAGTAAATATATTAATACGTTATCCACATTAAATTTCATTTTGCCGCCTTCTTTTGGGGTCCAAATGTGAACAGACCGATAATCAAAAAACATCCTGCCAGGCTTCGTTTCCACAGGTATTTTGTCGTCTGAAAAATATCTGTCCTAATTTATTCACATCCCGTTCCATATTCATCAATTTATATAGTTATTGTCTTTAAAATGATGCTTTTGACTTCATAATCGAGGCTGGCCCAACATATTTAATCCATGGTAATCGGTAGAACCCCGGGCTGGTTTTTTTCTGATAACGGTTTCCTTTCAGATCAACCAAATTTGTGATTTCGAAACTAACTTGTTTTCTTTCCGGGGTCACAAAAACAACCTGTTGCGGTAAATTCAGGTCCAGACTCAATTGCAACAAGGTATGGCTATTTTTTAGCGACTCAAATACCGATCCGAGTTGGTACTGCTTTTCATCTTTTAAATAGGCATTAGTGAGCCGGGCAAGTAATTTATCAGTCTGGTTCTGTGAAAAAAAACCGTAGGTCAAAGGGCGGTCCCAAGAACTTTTTACTTCCTCAACCCATCCAGGTTTCCCAAAGCACCTTTCAATCAACTGATATTGCTCGGCTGTGTATGGTTCCAGTCCGAGGTAGTTGACGCCTATGTCTATTATTTCCGAGAACTTATCCAGAAGATAAAGGTCCTTATCATTAAACATGACCGTTCCCTGGCGAGTTTGTTTTACCGAAAAAAACTGGGAAGGACGGTCTGTACTCGCTGTCAAAATATCGGGATGTTGATCCAGTTTTTCAAGAGGATTATTGCTCAGTAATTTTCTCGGAGAATAGAACAGCTGCATTCGACCTAATCCTTTTATCTCTATTGGAATTTTCGTGTCTTGCGACAGCTGTTTTATAATTTGTTTGGGAACCTGGTTCGATAAAATAATGCGCTGTAGATTCGGCTGAAAAATTTTAATCCATTCCAGAATTCCAGACCGGTTTTGATGACCGTCCCACATTAGAAACTGGAGTTGGTGTTCTGGGAACCGCCTTTTCAGATATACGCCGACACCCGGATCCGCGAAGCGGATGGCAGTGATATGAGAAGAATAATTAACAAACAATTTCGACAAAGCTTCTATTTCCTCATCACGACAGAGCGTATCCCATTGTAAAGTAATCTGTTTCCCATGGGATTTTAACTGATTAAGAATATCAGACAGATCCATATCAGGAATGTCGCCAGCAACAGAAAAATTTCTCGCCTGAATAACGACTTCTTTCACCGGTATTCGAGTGACCGTCTCCAAATGTTCTTTATTCCCTAAATTCAGCACATAATCCATTCAATCGCTCCACGGGATAAAAACCAGACAAAATTTAAAATCAAAATCATATTTCCGACTGCTTCGAATTGGCAGCAACATGTGTACATCAATTTGAATTTCATTTCAATAGTCGCCGTGCAAAAATTTATTATAGCTTTCTCTTCACAGCGTTTACAAGTCTAAGCCGGATTGTGAATCATTTTTCAAATTGCTTTCAGTTCATCCTTACAATTTGCCAATACAAAATATTCAGTTTAAGAATACATATGTCTTTTTTTTTAAATGCGATAGATACCAAATACGAATAATCAACCTTTTTGAATCTGCAATATCGTGGAAAAAAAGAATTGATTTGGTTATCTGACCCAATGAAGGTGTATGAGAGGTATAATGAGCAATACGAAAAAAACCAATCAACAGATCGAAGCGTTATTTCATCCGGATAGCATTGCCATTGTCGGCCTTCCCAGAGAACTAAAGACGGGAAAACTCTACTTGATCGCTTTGCAGGATCAGGGGTATCGCGGTAAAATAGTCGGAGTGAACCCCAACGCAGACGAGATCGACGGTATAAAATGCTATCCATCTGTTGCAGATATTCCAGGAAAGGTGGACATGGCGATTGTCTTAACACCTTACCACCATACATTACCAGTTATTGAAGAATGTGCGCAAAAGGGGGTGAAAGGCGTTGTCCTGTTTACCGCCGGCTATAAGGAAACAGGCACTATGGAAGGTGCGCAGCGACAGGCAAAAATTGTTGCTGTTGCAAATAAAGTCGGGATGCGGTTGATTGGGCCGAATGGTATGGGACTTTATGCGCCAGAAAGTGGACTCTCTTTCTTCCCTAATTTGTCACGTCAATCTGGTCCCATTTCACTGATTTCACATAGCGGGTCACTTGCGAATATTATCTGTGGCATGGGTGCATCATACGGTCTTTTTTTTAATAAGGCAGTCAGCCTGGGCAATGAATGTGATCTCAATAGTATCGATTTTTTTAACTATTATGCCCAGGACCCAAATACAGATATCATCAGTGCCTACATTGAAGGTATCGCAGATGGTGATGGCTTTTTGAAAGCGGTCAGGAATGCAGCCCTTAAAAAACCAGTCATCATCTGGAAAGTTGGCTTGAATCCGGAAGGTCAATCAGCGGCTCACTCTCACACAGGAGCACTCTCCAGCCCCAAAGAAATTTGGGATGGTGTCGCGGCTCAGAGTCGTATTACGACAGTGAGTGGCTTTGAAATGTGGATAGACACAATGATGGGATTTTCTCTGTTGCCAAAACTGAAAGGCAATCGTGTAGCCATAATTACTGGCCCTGGTGGCTTTGGAGTCGCAGCTGCGGAAGCATGCGGCAAAGAGAATTTAAAACTCGCTCAAATTTCTAATGAAACACGCTCCTTACTGAACAAAGTAATTCCCCCGACCGGAACAAGTCTGCGGAATCCAATAGATGTCGGAATGACAGCATCTCTGCTGATCGAAATCTATATCGAAAGCATCAAAGCAGTTGCTGCCGACCCTGGTGTTGATGTCGTATTGCTAATCGGTATCGGATTGTCGGTGGAAACCAATGAGAAATTCTCCGCAGCGGTGATCAGTACGCAACGCACATCTGGCAAACCTTTCCTGGTCGTTGAGGTTCCCAATAGTGAATATAGTTTCTCTGATGTTTTTTCAAAAGCCGGGATTCCTTTTTTTAAATCATCAGAAAGAGCACTCAGCACGTACACTCGCGTGCTGGATTACTATACCAACCATTGAAATTTTGATCAGCGGTTAGAGTGGACTCCACCGAGGGGGAGCTTGAATCAAAACCCTCTCGGCTCTGGCATTTTGGTGAATAGCTACCAATTTTTATGATCCCGGCTTTTTAACTGACTATGGGAGTATCAATGGAAAAACAGGTTTCGTTTGTATCAGATAACATCCGCATTGAAGGGCTTTATGAACATGATGCAGGGAGTAAAGCGGTGATTATCACACACCCCCATTCGCTGTACGGTGGGGACATGCAAAACAGTGTTGTTTCCGTCATTCAACAGGCATATTCGACAAAGGGATACGCAACACTCCGGTTTAATTTCAGAGGGGTCGGCCAAAGCGAAGGTAATTTCGATAATGGGTTTGGAGAACAGAACGATCTGCAGGCAGCCTGTGATTATCTATTGGCAAAAGATTTCGAAACCATTGATCTGGCAGGATACTCGTTCGGTTCCTGGGTAGGGGCTTCACTCGCCTGTAGATCTGAAATATTCAAGAATGTCATATTGGTATCACCTCCGGTAAGTTTCATGGATTTCACTGACATTTCTTATATCTCCTCATTAAGATTGACAATCATTGGTGACAATGATGATTTTGGCGCGTTGGACATGCTCAAAAAAAGACTCGCAATCATGAATTCCACAGCAGCACTTGAAATCATTTCAAATACCGACCATTTTTACACCGGAAATTTAGACAAGCTTGCTGTTGTTCTTCAAGATGGGATATTGTGAGGGATCACACTACAACGGACCATATGTTTTGAAAACCATAAAAGAACCTCTCTTTCTGATTACCACGACTCCCTACAGAGATTCTGATATTATTGTAAATCTCCTGTCCTCCAAAAATGGAAAACTGTCTGCGGTCATTTACAATGGGCGAAAAATTGGGAAGACCAGTAGTTTTTTGTATCAACCAGGGGATTTACTGGATGTGGAATATCAGGTCAAGGAGTCTGCCGATTTCGTCAGAATAATAAATATTTCCGGGAAAAGCACTCTTCAGGCTAAAGATTTTACATATAAACGATTCCTTTTCCACAGCTACCTTCTTGAAGTAATCTCAAAGATATCCCACCCGGGAAATCCGTCCAGAGAGCTATTCGAGACACTAGCCGATAATAACCGCTGTTCCTGGACTCCCAGCAAAACATTGTTTTTTATGGGTTGCTTAATCTGGAAATTGGTTCAAAGCAGCGGTTTCAGTATTGATTATCATGTTTGCAGAAGCTGTCACCGGCAAACCTGGCGAGCCGACGATGATAAGGGGGCTGTCTTTCGAAAGGAAAACTACCGCTTTCACAGCAATAGTGAAGCGATGGTCTGTCATACCTGTATTCCTATCACAGATGCGCAAGAGATCATCACACCGGCTATGCTCAAAGTGATATGGATTCTGGATAACACTGTAAATAATCAAACTCCCTCTGCAGATATCCCGGACACGGTCATGGCCGATGTCATCAAATGTCTTAATCAATACCTGCTGCAACGCTATGAAATTCGTCCAAAATCTCTTCCGCTTTTCATCAACTCGCTCAATTGACATGGCATGTATGAAACGGCGTAGTCAAAGCCAATTTCAGCCTGATAGAAAACGGACCCCGGCAACCAGCACCATACCAGTAATAACAGTACCAAAAAGACTCTTGCTCTTCCAGGCGAGCAAAAAAGTCGGGATTGCTGCCATTAGATATAGATTGTCAAAGGATAACCAAAGTTGTTTTTCCTTCACAAAAAGTGATGGAAATAACATTGCCGCCAGTACAGCAGATGGTACATAGCCGAGCCAACGGTGCACCACATCAGGCAAAGAACGATTCGCCAGGAAAAACAGAGGCAGGAATCGGGGGATATAGGTAACCAGCAGCATCCCAACCAGTGTCAAAAATATCAGTTTTTGATCCATTTCTTAAGTAAGACGCCTAAAGTCGCCCCTATTAGAGTTGCAATAATGACGTTCCATTGTTCCAAATGAAACTGGGAGAATAAAACAGACAGAGATCCCGCAATGATGGCGACCAGCGCTTTTGTTCGATTATTAGTGGCCATCACCAGCAAACCAATGAACATGGCGGGGAGTGCGAAATCCAAAGCCAATCTTTCAATGTCGGTGATCATCTGGCTGGCAATAATACCAATCCAAGTACCGGTTAGCCATGAGATTTGTGCGGCAATATTTACAGTGAAGGCAGATTCTTTGAGATAGTTGTCCGATGCAAACATCGCAGCATGGATACCAAATGTTTCATCCGTCACTTCGAAAGCGAATGCAGCCAATTCTAGTTTACGCCACGATTTTAAATATGGAGACAACGCCGCTGTCATCAGAAAATGTCGCAGGTTGACAATAAAAGTTGTGATGATGACCGAAATCGCGGACGCGCCGGCCAAAAACAGGCCGACAGCTATCAACTGGGAAGACCCGGCAAACACAATCAATGACATCACTATCGTATTAAAGGCAGAAATCCCCACTTTACTTGATAACACGCCAAAAGCGATTCCGATCGGGATGTAGCCAATTATGATTGGAAAAGATAGTTTAAGCCCTTCTATAATACCCGTTGAAGTCCAACTATTTTTTTGTAGAAATCTAGTCATCAATTTGTTGATCATCCTATTAAAATATCCAGTTAGAGAAAAAAATGAGGCGGTAATCTTTATATTTTTTGTGGTTAATCGGCTGAGCAATAGCAAATTTTCCATTTCCGGCAAAACGGTGGATGAATTCTCCAAAAACATCGAGGCTCATTTCAACATCCGCAAAGTCTTCGGATGCACCATTTTCCTGAATGCCTTGACCGAAATGAACATTTAGCGATGGTACAATGCGATGTAGCCACATTATTTTTATCAGATTGATATTGGTATGGGTGAAAATACCGGGTAAAGAGGTGCCCATCTTAAAAATTCTGCTTTCCGGAAAAAGAAGGTCGGTTGTTCTTGGAAATCCAGTCAGTCCCTCCGTTCCCCCAAGCGGATACCGAGCTTGGAGTGGAACAGTGCCAACTGAGTAGCCATGGTCGTATCCAAAATGAATGTCAGCATCACCGAGATCGAAATGTAAATCCTGCTCTATCTTTAATTGATAATATTCGGTTTCCGGCCTAAACAGGCTTTTACCAGCCACACCCTGAAAACTTATTTGCCACGCACTCGTTGCACGGCGTATAATCGAAAATCCAGATGATAGCTTCAGCCCGGCCCAGTCCCGTTCATTTTCAGAGTAGATCGAGTCTTCCAGGATATCCAACCGCTCTTTCCAAATAGAGAAATCAAACCACAGATCCGGGTAGACCTTAAATACATTCTGCTCTACGCCAAGGGAAATTGAACTCACTGCCCCAAGATAACCGGCATCCAGATAAATCGTTGAACTATGAATCGGAAAACCGCTCTGAAGAAATTCACCGACCCATAACAATTCATCCGAATCCCCTTTCCAGATATTCAGCCGCAGTAGCGAATAGTTTAAGTATTCGTAGCTTAGGTTCAAACCCAGAATATTTTGATCAAATGTATTTCCATCACCAATGAGTGGGGAAAATGTCAATAACCAGTTGTCAGCTGCTTGAAAATCCCAAATCAATCGTGTTCTAACTGGAAACTGCCAGGTGTTATTAAGAAGATCATCATCCAATATATTGAATGATGGGTCCAGAATAATTTCGGTTGGTTGATGAGCAAAATCTAGCTTGTAAAGACCAGCCCCAGTTGAAATACGCTTTGTTATGCTTGTCCCATCAACGAATACAAATTTCACATCCAGGACTGGAGATAACGACCCTGAGTTTCTAATCTCTAGCTGAATTTGAAACCCATTTTTCTGTTCAAACACATCAACTTTTTCCAGAGCGAAATCGACAGTACCTCCGGTTGAAAGCCATTTTTTCGCTGTCTTGATATTTTCCGGTGTCGCAGCAAAATATTCAATAAATGAGTCTTTAGACAGAGACTCTCTGATTTCGCTGTCTTCTCCCATGAAATGACTTATCTTTCTCATCAAAACCGTCCGATAATCTCGCTGACCATTATTCAACATCCAGAGTAAATGAAATCCTTTTTCATGCCCGGGATGGTAAATATGTGCATAATAAGCAATATCCAGCGATATATCGGCAGCAGTCACTTCTTTCTCATGCTTGTTCTCAAGCCACCTTCTGTTACTATGGTCCGAAAAGTATTCGGGGTTGATCCAGTTCAACCAGGGAAAGATTTTTGTATTACCATTAAATCGTTGTTGAAAAAACATCCGCAACACTTCCGACTGCACAGCTGGTAATATCCATGGGTTTTGATGGTTATCGATTAAGAATTTTTTGTTTAGTAAGGCTGCAACAACACCATTCAGTATTGTGATTTCGAACTGTTTATAGAATTCATGAGGGTATCTGAACAGTTCCCGCGGTAAAAATATGGTGAGTCCACTGACTTTCAGGTTTCCATCCCAGAGAATAAACCGTATATCTCTAAAATCATCACGAAGTAACTCATTTTTTTTTAAAAATGCAATCACATGCTTAATCCGATGAAGTAAATTTGCTTCAGAATCCCTAAAGTATGAATCATAAGAGAGTTTCAACTGTTTCAAATTGAAATTCCATTTATCCAAGAGCAAGTATGGCATGGGCGATTCATATTCATCTTGTATGGTTCTAATTGTATTGCCAGTTTCATCGAGGATATCAACTCGTGCGCGTTGTTGAAGACGCGGTGCCAATTTGCTTCTCAGATCCCAATTCCCTTTATAAAATCCAACCGGCCGAGGAATAAAGTCCCACAAAAGATTCTGAAACCCGGTAGGTAGCTTGTGAAAGCGGGTTTGAAATTTTATTTCAATTTTTACGGATTCCTTGGTCATGGAGGGTCGGATTGAAATCGCAAGTATTGTTTTTCGACTGGATTTCAGCGGTAAAAGTCTCGAGTTATCGATTATTCTGAATGATATGGGGCTGTTATTGGCAGCCACAGAGTTTATCTGAATCCCTTGTGGAAGGTAAATATTTTCATGGTTAGATTTTTCCAGAGATTGTAAATCTTCAAGTTGAATTGTTTTATATTCATCTCCATCGACTTGTAGCTCGTATTCATTCCTGTTGTCAGAACCGGTGTACCAATTGGGGGGAAGGTGAAACAACAACTCACCATCAGATGAAGCGGTCACTTCATAGATAGCCGCCCCACTGAACAGTGCGGTTTTTGAATGATACGAACCCTTGATTTCAACCGTTGGTATAAATGCCAAAGCAACACTGACATTGATGAAAACAGTGATCGCTATTGTGAAGCAAAAGATTTTCGGAATAGACAATTTGAAATTGCAAATCCACAAATTAGAAAGACCAAAATTGTTCATTCTCAGTTGGAAAAACGCGATAGATCGGTTGGGTCAGAAAATGATAAGTGAATATTGTCAGGGGCAGGCAAAATCGTAGGCTTCGATTTACAAAAATATAGAATTGTCAGTTATGATTGGATAACAACTTTAATAGAGCACATACAATTCCTGTATCATTTTACTCCTTCAGATTTTCCGGGGCTAAAACTGTCAGTTTTTCAAGTTTTCTCTCATTGCTCTCCTGAATCGTAAATTCAATCTCCCCTAACTTGAGTTTCTCCCCTGTTTCAGGAATTTTCCCCGCAATATGACAAATATATCCTCCGATTGTTTCAATTCCTTCTTTTTGAAAATCGGTTTGAAACAGTTCGTTAAATTGTCCCAGGGGGAAGTTGGCATCGACCGAAAGAAGATTTTTCCCAATATGCGAATAGGATGGGTCGTCATCCTTATCGAACTCATCGGGGATTTCTCCCACCAACTCCTCAATAACATCTTCAATGGTAACAAGTCCATCTACTCCACCATGTTCATCAATCACGATAGCCATGTGAGTACGATTTTTCTTAAAGTTGGCTAACAGGTGATGAATTTGTTGACTATAGGAGGCAAAAAACGGTTTACGCATGATTTGAGAAATCGGTGGAATATTTTCAGTAACACCAAAATATTTGAAAAGATCTATTGCATAAAGGATCCCCACGATATTATCAGGATTCTGGTCTTCGATTGGAATTCGTGTATGGCTGGTTGTATGGATTAAATCTATGGCGTCTGACACATTTTGCGTTTGATCAATAGTGATCATATCGGTTCTTGGGACCATTACTTCACGAATCGTTTTATTGAAATAGTCATCTAGATTATCTATCAGATCATACTCTTCGGAATAATTTTTATTTTTTTTTGTTTTGCGAAACGTGGCAACGAGGGACTTTTTTAAATAACCGTATATCGACCCGTCTGAAGGAACTTCCAATCTGGTACCTCTTAAATATTTTCAAAAAGTCTATGCCTGTTTTCTGTTCAAACAGTTTGCATAGAAGTTAGCGGAAAAATAATGCTTCACCACCGATTGATCACTGACTAATTCTGTGTTTAGAATAGGCTATTCTCAAAGAAAAAAAAAGGAGATAATTGGGGACTTTGTCAGGCAATTTTCCACTCTTAATTCCCGGTCTTCAGAGATTTCTTCTAAGCACAGGACTGTGCTGACCTGAATCAAAATTAGGTAGTGTCGATCAAATTAGTTAAAAAAACAGAGTGATTTATTATTCAGATCTTCATAAAATAAGGCTTTACGTTTGCATATCTATTTAGCATCTTTCATTTTCGTCTGGTTTTACCGTTAACGATTCGATAACAGTCCGACAGATTTTCAATGACATCACTAGCAAAATATCGGGGTGATATCAATTCACTGGCTTCTCAGCTGCATAAGTTGTTGAAGGTTATTCGTCATTCAGATCCCTCTGCCAGTGAACTGAAGCACCTGCTTTATGATAAATATCGAAAACATCTCGTAACCACAGCCAAACAAGTAAAAGAGCACTATCAATGGGACGATTTTCGTGACTATTTACTCTCACAAGCTGATCTAAACGGATCACAACCCTTCGATGATAGTGAGCAGGTTATCAAAAAGAAATTAGTCAATGATTTTGAAAAAGAGTTTGTCGCGAAGCATGTACTTGCAGAATTTTCCTCTCCTGACCCTGAGGAAATCAGACGACAACGAGAAATCAGAAAAAGAGAAAAAGCGATTAAAGCAAATCGGGTACAGACTGAAGAACCGTTTACCAAAGAAAAGATTATGGATATGGTGCAAGCCAAACAGAAGCAAAGGCAGGGCCGCTCAAACCTCCAGAGCTTGATTGCAGCCATCAGAAAGATAGATCCTCAGAAAATCGAGATCAAAATCAGCCAATCTATAGAAAACAAACCCAATTCATGAATATCTTAATCGCGTCTTCTGAAGCTGTGCCTTATATCAAAACCGGCGGCTTGGGAGATGTTGTGGGAATTCTGCCCCATGAATTAGCCATCAGAGGTCATAAGGTCAAACTGATCCTGCCACTGTATAACGCCATAGATCGATCACAGTTTCCGCTGACTGAAGTAGCTTCGCTGATGAACGTAAATATGGGGAACACCACTCTCGGCTGTCGGGTTTGGCAATTGGAAACAAAAGAGCCTTATGACGTTTATTTTATTGAATACAACCACTATTTCGCCCGTAGTTCGGTCTATGGCGATAACAATTCCGCCTATCTCGACAATGGGAAGCGATTTACTTTCTTTTCAAAAGCGGCTCTTGAACTGGTCATGCAGCTCGATTTCCGACCAGATATTGTCCATGCAAATGATTGGCAGACTGCGGTCATCTGTTACTATTTAAAAACCTGGTGGAAAGATCAATTTTTTAATAATACATCATCCGTCTTAACCATTCATAATCTCGGATACCAGGGGCAAACGGATCTTTCGTTTAGTAGTTTTATCGGTTTGAACTGGATGCAGGTCAGAGAGGAGGAATTTGAATCCATGGGGGGGGTAAATCTGCTTAAAGGGGGGATTTTTTATGCAGATCAGATTACCACAGTCAGTCCTTCGTATGCTCATGAAATTTTAAGTGAGCCAGGGGGAAGCGGGCTGAGTGAATACCTCAAAAGAAGAAAAAATGATATCACCGGAATTCTAAACGGAATTGACCTGATAGAGTGGGATCCGGAAATCGACACTTGTATTCCTGCCAGATATAGCAAACATGAAATGGACGGCAAACGTATTTGTAAGTCGGTGCTTCAAAAAAACTTTTTATTGCCGATTGATGACACAATACCTGTCTTTGCTTTTATTGGCAGATTGGTTGACCAGAAAGGAGTCGCATTATTGAGGGATTGTCTGGAGACGATCCTGGGCTGGGAATTACAATTGGTTATTCTTGGGAATGGTGATCCGTATTACGCTGACCTCTTTGGTAATTTACCCAAATCATACCCAAACAAGGTTGGCTCATACATTGGTTTTAACCCAGATCTAACTCATTTAATGGAATCTGGAGCAGATTTCTTCATCATGCCGTCTCTGTATGAACCTTGCGGGTTGAATCAAATGTACAGCATGCGCTACGGAACGTTACCAATCGTCAGGGCGGTAGGCGGTCTGAGAGATACTGTGGAAAACTTTGACAGAAAGAAAGGAACTGGGACAGGTTTTATATTTAACGATATCAGTGGCAACGCTTTGAAAGAGACCATCGGTTGGGCATTGGATACATGGTACAACCATAAAAAACTTTATACGACTTTACAAATGCAAGCCATGGATCAGGATTTTTCTTGGGGAAAGTCTATGACTGAGTATGAGACAGTATATGAAAAAGCAAGACAACGTAAAGCACACTGGGTTTGATTATCAGATGTCATACCGTCGCATGCGGACATTGAGGATCAGTCCAATCCCGATCATTTGTGAAAGAAGAGCAGATCCACCATAACTCATAAATGGCAATGGCATACCGATAATTGGTAATAAACCGAGTACCATCGCAATATTGATAGTGATTTGAAAAGCAAGAATTGACGTAATCCCCAGAGTCAGGATCGTTCCAGATCGATCCTTGGTTTGCCCAACATGCCTTAAGCACCACAGAATTAAAAATAAGTACAATCCCACTAACACGACACCACCGAAAAAACCCCACTCTTCAGTATAGACCGAAAAAATAAAATCTGTATGCCGCGCCGGAAGGAAGTTGAGACGCGCCTGTGTCCCCTTTAGATAGCCTTTCCCCCAGAATTGCCCACTCCCAACGGATATTTTTGACTGAATGATTTGATATCCTTTTCCCAATGGGTCCAATTCGGGGTTGAAAAATATTAGAAACCGGTCTCTATGATATTGCTTAAGAAAAAACAGCCAGCCAAAAGGAACGGAAATGAATCCAAGAATCGCCGTATAAAAGACTGTTTTTAAACGAATACCAACAAGAAAAATAACGGGGATAAATGTAAAAATTAATAGGCTGGCGGTTCCATAATTGGGTTGTTTTAAGATCAAGGCAAATGGAACCAGTGTAACGACCAGTGGCCAGATCAGTTCTTTAACGCCCAGATTGCCAACGCGTCTTGATTCGTTGAAATAATAAGCGAGATATAAAACCAGGGTATATTTTACCAGTTCTGAGGGTTGAAAAAAAATTGGCCCAATCTTAATCCATCGTTTTACGGGACTCCCAGGGCCCCCTGTTCCATATATCAACACGACCACGAGCAAAACGATCATCAACAGATGTAGAAGGGGTGACAGCTTCTCCAGAAACCGGTAATCGATCATGGTCACAACTGCCATGGTCACAAGACCGATAAAAAACCAGATAATCTGCCGTTGAAAATAAGGTGTTTCAGTACCATAGCTTGCCGATGCAGAATAAATGGATATGAAACCAATAATTGAGATCGTAATGACAGTCAGTAAAAGTATCCAATCAAAATCTTCAAGTAGTCTTCTGTCAAACATTTTCAGGTTATTGTTGGTTTATATAGATCAATAATTCTATTAATAATTCTGGTCGTGGATTGTCCACGAATTTCGGGTATTGTGAATACCGAACCACCGTCCGCTTCAACGATATCCTTCCCAATGATATCTTCTAGCGGCCAATCTCCGCCTTTGACCAGTATGGATGGACGCAGAACTTTAAGGAGATTGTACGGATCCAGTTCATTGAATGAGATCAGATAATCAACAAAATGAAGACCCGCCAGGACTTCCATCCGTTCATCCAGTGTAACAATGGGCCGTTTATCCCCTTTAAGTCGGCTGACTGATTCATCACTGTTGACCCCAATAATCAGACAATCTCCAGCGACTCGGGCCTGTTCAAGATATCGTGTATGTCCGGTGTGAATCAAATCGAAACACCCATTAGTGAATACCACTTTTTGACCCGCTTCTTTCCGTCGTTGAACCAGTTCTGCGAGATCCAGCGCTTGATTAAAGATTTTGGTACTGACGTTATCCATAGGATTTGTTTATCCAAAGTGATAAAATTGTCGAACAGGAGAAAAGTTCAAACTTCCAGATTAAAATCATATTCAATAACCCTTCGATAATGATTTCCAGTGAATAAAAAAGGTCTTCAATTATTTGTGTTTACCTGTTAATAATGAGGGATCATTATACAAATATTAGAATCATGCTCAAAAAATAGTCCGCTTTCCCTTGAGGAATGATTTAAACGGCTTGCTACAGTCACGAAATCCTCTTCGATGATCGTTTCCTCTTAAAAACATCAATTTGAGCGTCCAGTGTTTGAACGTCCGTATCAGCGGGATATGTTTTTAGATAAGTCGGTTATTTGCAACACGAGTAGTCATGTTTCTGTAAGTTTACATTACTCCTGACATGAAGTGTTTATGACAGCATTTTTAGACTTAACTGTAAATCCAAAACGCCGGCAAGTTCAGCAAGGCTTATCAAATCCATTTAGAAACGATTATAAAATCCTATGCCGACACATCTAAAATCCTATACGCCAACGGAAAAAGGCAAAGAATTGATTGCTGTACTCTTTCCTATTTCTCATACGGAAAGAGAAAAAAGTATGGTGGATTATTGGAAGCAATATGCCTCTGAAACAACTGCTCTATTAGACGGTTTTCATTTCATCATACTTGAAATGATTGATGAAAGAAATACCCACAATTCAACAGAAACTTTTGATATGCCAGAGGAGTTGTTCCATGTAATCTTCACAAATATGCAGAAAAAGAAGAATTTTTTCTCTTATCTGTCTTCGAAAGAGTTTTTCAATGCTTTAAACGGAATTGACCCCCCCCTTTTTTTGGATCCAAAAAAAGTTTTGCATATTCTTGAAGATTCAACCGCCACAAAAAGTTCAGCTTATGTTTCTAAGTTTAATCTCCCCAAGCAATTTAATGAGACGGTGTTGAAAAAAGTTACTGAAATCTGCAAATCTGCGGAAGTATGGTACAGTAATGCTTTGAAAACAATGCCTTCAATCCAAAATGCTCAAAAAATTATTGCCAAATTTCAGAATGTCAATGACCAGATCGCATTGATGGATGTGAAGCTAGCCAATGAAACATTGAAAGAATCGAGAAAAATCTTTACTAAAAATGCCGCTGAGATTGCTAAAAATTGGCCTTATATCTATGATGTATACTGCTTTTACCCAAATGAGATTCTCCTTAAATCGATATATATGATTTATCTTGCCAAACTACTTGGCACCAGGGAAGCCCGTTATTCTATTGAAAACTACATTTTCAGTATCGGAAAAGGGAGTTTCAATTTTGAAAAACCTGATTTCGAACCAACCGTTGAACAACTTCAGCATGGCAAAACCAAAGTCACCATTCAGGAAGTGTATTTAAAAGGGATCATGCTTGAAATCAGCAGACTGGAATGTCGGTACAGAAAACGGAAACTGATGGTTAAACTCAAAGAAAATGCACCCAAAAATGAAATTATCAAAGAACTACTTGAAATTTCGCATATTGACTCTTTAGACATCAAAACGCATATTCTTCTGGCACGCTTGTTTGGAGAATACGCTCTGGTGATTAAAAACCACCAAAAACGAACCAGTATGCGTGAACAGGCTCTCCGATATTGCAACCTTGCGTTTTCTCGAATCGATGACTATCTAAATCTGCAAAATATCCAGATTTTGAAAGAGCGGGATATTCTGAGAGCCGGATTTATAAAAACCATTTCAGCCATCCGGATACCACTTATTCGGCAAAAATAGAGAGTTAAAAATGAAAAGCTATCGAAAAGAACTATGGTTCAACATTCCAGAACGAAGAGCATTCATCAACATCACCCCGGAAGTTTCCGATTGTGTACAACAAAGTGGGATACAAGAGGGCCTGGTACTTGTTAACGCAATGCATATCACCGCTTCGGTTTTTGTCAATGATGATGAATACGGATTACATCAAGATTATGAAAAATGGCTTGAACGCCTGGCTCCACATGCACCCATTTCACAATACCGGCATAATGATACCGGTGAAGATAATGGCGATGCTCATCTAAAACGACAGGTGATGGGCCGTGAGGTGGTGGTGGCGATAACCGAAGGGAAATTGGATTTTGGAACCTGGGAGCAGATATTTTATGGTGAGTTTGACGGTCGCCGAAAAAAAAGGGTCCTTGTAAAAATAATCGGGGCATAAAACAGTCACCCAGTCAATTCCCCGATTAGAGAATGCCTTTTCCGCCCGCATGTTTTGACTGACACAATATCCCCTATTTCAAGACCGGAATTAGGGATCATAAAAGGCGCATTTCCGTCGCTACGGCCTGTCATTGCGCCTCTTTCTCTGGGGTGAGCCCCATCTATCAAAATTTCCTGAGTCGACCCCACCAAATCATCAAGCAACTCTGATTGAATTTTATCCTGAACCTGCAGTAGACGTTGCAGCCTTTCATCCTTAACCTCTTGTGGGACGTCATCATTCAGTTCTGCAGCTCGTGTACCCGGTCTCTCAGAGTACATAAATGCATAGATCGGATTAAACCTTATCGTTTGAATAACTTTCAACGTTTCTTCGAACTCTGCTTCAGTCTCACCGGGAAAACCGACAATGACATCAGTGCTGATGGCAATATCGGGTATAACTTGTCTTAAATATTGAACTTTATCGAGATATTCGCCGGCAGTATGCCCCCGTCTCATCAGCGATAAAATTCGATCGGAACCGACCTGAAATGGCAGATGGATTTGATTGCAAATCACCGGCTGCTTGCTCATTAAATCGGATAGACGATTATTCCAGTCGTTAGGATGCGGTGAGATAAATCTCAGACGTCGGAGACCATTCAGGTCTGATATGGACTGTAAAAGTTCGTAAAATCCTGTATCCCCGGCTTGATAGGCATTGACGTTCTGACCAAGCAAATGAATTTCCTTTGCACCTTTGCGAATCAGATCTTTTGCTTCGCTGATGATGTTCTCTTTTTCACGGCTGACCAGGCGTCCTCTTGTTGTGGGAACAATGCAAAACGAGCAGAAATTATTGCAGCCTTTAGTAATAGCGATCATTGCTTTGCCGCAATCTACCTGCCCGGTTTCAATCTCTTCATGCGGTATAAAGTTCTGTATTTTTTTCTCACGGGGCAGCCATTCAGTATTGACCACACGTCGGCCAGCCTCAACTTCCGCCAGCATTTTAGGCAGCATAAAAATACAGTCTGGTCCAAAAATAAGATCTACCGCCTTTTCCCGTTTGAGAATTTTCTCTCCTTCTTGTTGAGCGACACACCCCGCAACGCAGATAATCAGGCCTTTATTCTTTTTTTTCAGGCGGGCCAGCCTTCCCAACAGGCTATATACTTTATTCTCCGGGTTTTTTCTTACAGAGCAGGTATTGATCAGCACCAGATCGACTTGCTGCATTTCAGTTGAGATGACATAACCTTCCCGAATCAGGATCGTTTCCATTCTTTGGCTGTCATGCTCATTCATCTGGCAACCGTATGTCTGAATAAACGCTTTTTTCATAGGTGTACTTAATCTTCGAAACTTTCAAGATGTTGATATGCTTTCTGTGTGACAACTCTGCCCCGCGGCGTTCTGCGAATCATACCGCTTTTCAGTAAAAAGGGTTCAACTACTTCTTCAATTGTATCAATCTCTTCTGATACTGTTGCGGCTATGGTACTAATACCAACCGGACCGCCGTCATGAATTTCGATAATCTGTTTCAACAGCTTCCGATCCAGCTTGTCCAGCCCAAAGGAGTCGATTCCCAAGCGGTACAGTGTTTCATTGACGATTTCAGTGGTGATCACCCCCTCTGTTTTCATGTCAGCAAAATCTCTAGCCCGCTTCAATAGTCTGTTGGCAATACGGGGTGTTCCTCTGGACCTTCTTCCGATTTCGAGAGCGGATTCTTCAAATATTTGCACGTCAAGAATAACGGCGGATCTGATAATGATCTCTTTTAACTCTTGTGGCTCATAAAAATTGAAATGAAGCGGAATCCCGAATCGTTCCCTGAGGGGGGTTGACAGCAGTCCACTGCGAGTGGTCGCTCCGATCAGTGTGAAACGAGGCAGATCCAGTTTAATCGTTCTGGCGCTGGGCCCTTGTCCGATCATAATATCCAGAGAGTAATCTTCCATCGCGGAGTAGAGCACCTCCTCAATAACCCGATTCATCCGATGAATCTCATCGATGAACAGCACATGATTCGGCTCCAATGAAGTTAAAATGGCTGCCAGATCACCCTGCTTTTCAATCACTGGACCCGAAGTAGAACGGATTGAACAATCCATTTCCCGGGCAATGATGTTTGCCATGGTTGTTTTACCAAGACCCGGGGGGCCAAAAAGAAGTACATGGTCCAACGACTCCTTGCGCTTTTTAGCCGATGCAATGAAAACAGTCAGATTCTCTTTCATCTCTTCCTGACCGACATATTCAGCGAAAGACTGCGGCCTTAGTGAGTACTCATTCCGATCTTCTTCTTGTTGATCGCCAGTTATCAAATTGTTCGTATTTTCCATTTTACAGGGGGGTGTGTGTTTCAGAATATCTTTTTAGTATGAGCATCCCAAAAAGCTGCGTCAATCCCATTTATTCAGTATCTGACCCGTTACGAAGAATCGCACGGGCATTGCGACGGATACCTGAGATTTTTAACCGTTTCAATGGACTTTTGATCTTTAATTCTTCGAAGCGTGATTCGGGTAAAGCGGCCAGAGCATCCAGGCTGAGATTTAGCCATTTGGAGTCGCAGGCAAAGGGCGAGTTTTCCAGCGGGACTAGTTTTTGATTCCAGGGACACACCAGTTGACAGGAATCGCACCCGAAGAGATGGTAGTGGATCTGCTGCTCTTCTGCAGAGTTGAATTGACCGTGTTTTTCAATTGTTAGATAACTGGCACATTTGGTTGCATTAATTGTTTGCAGATCAACGATCGCTTTGTTCGGACAGGCCTTGACACACAACTCGCAAGTACCACATTTGTCGGGCAGAGACGGTGTGGAAGTTAAATCCAGATTGCACACGATTTCAGCCAGAAAAATATAGCTGCCCCATTCTGGAGAGATTAAAAGACTGTTCTTTCCAATCCAGCCAACTCCACAGGCTGCAGCGATGATTTTTTCAGGCAAAGGGGCGGAATCAGTAAAAGCACGCCCCCTGAAGTCTGGAATTACTTCTATCATCCGCTGAAGAGCTTCTTTAAGCCGCTTTTTAATAATACCATGATAATCTTCTCCCCAGGCATAGTTACTGATCAAAGGCTGCTTTTTCCACTGTGCGGGTGTTTCTGTATAGTACGGGAAAGCGATCGAAATAATACTTTTTCCATCGTCTAGAATTGAGCAGGGATCGATTCGAATGGGTTTATTGCGCGCCATCCACGCCATATCTCCATTAAAACCATTATTCAACCATGGTTCAATCCAATCTCCGAACAGCGCTTCCCGTTGGTTTAAAAATCCAATGTGAATCGCACCTAATGATTTCAGAATTGAGATGATGTGCTTTTCCATTGATAGATTCTGATTATCCCCATAAAATAAAAAAACGGTTAAAAGAATCGCATAATTAACCTGCTTATGGTCTCAGTCTATCATAACCTGAAATATCTGGATATGGTTCAACGCATAACGCCTTCCGAACAACTTGATCACGTACTAGCTGATTCGTTAGGCTGATGCATCAATAACCGGTTCATACCTGACTAAACCGAGAAGTGAAATGAAAGATTTTTTGGTATTCGACTTAGAAACCCAGCGTTCTGCACAAGATGTAGGCGGTTGGGGCAATATCGCAGAGATGAAGATGTCGGTCGGTGTTGTTTGGGATTCTAAACAACAAAAACATTGTATCTACTACGAAGATCAGGTGATGAACCTCATCGATCACTTACTCTCCGGACCCGTCGTCATTGGTTACAACCACTTGGGTTTTGATTATACGGTTCTAAGCGGTTATTATTCCCCCGATAAAGAGCGAAAAAATATTCTCAAAAAATTTAAGGATGCCGATAACCATGATCTGCTGACCGATATTAAAGAGCGCATTGGGAAACGTGTGCGTCTGGACGCAGTGGCCCGCCCTACCTTAAAAGTTGGAAAATCAGCCGACGGTCTAATGGCGTTAAAGTGGTATAAAGAATATCTGGAAGGGGATCAAGACAAGCTGCAAATGATAACAGACTATTGTAAACAGGATGTCGAAGTGACCCGTGATGTGTTTCTGTTTGGTGTACAACACAAACAGATTTATTATGAAGACCGCATTGAGGGAATTAAACCCATCGTCGTAGACTGGGGAGATAAAACCGTTAGCGAACCTGCTCAGGATTCAGTCCAGCTTTCTTTTTAATGCCTGTGATCGTTTCACCTGCTTCTGCAGGCCGATAACCAAATCATCAAAGCAGGTTGGAATATCCCCACCTTCTCAGGATATTCAGTAACAGATTCCCGGGCAAGCCGATTATTGTATTTGGATCCTTAACGGACACCTCTTCAAAGAGGGAAGACCCTAAGGACTCATTTTTATAAGAACCAGCACAATCCCAGGGTTGATCCCGATCGACATAGTTCTGGATCTCAATATCCGTCAATGGCCGCATTTTTAGAGATGCCACTTCCGACTGTACCGTGCTTTTTTGCTTGAACAACACGGCTACTGCACAAATTAACTGATGGGTCCGTCCATTCAACCTCTGTAATTGTTCAATCGCTTTCTGCCTGGTGCCGGACTTATAAAACACTTCTTTGCCTAAACAAATCAACTGATCAGCAGATATGATGATGGCGGATTGATTTTCGTTCTGAATAGAGCGTGCTTTTTCGAGAGCGGTCTGTTTCACAAAATCGGTCAATGAACCACCGGAATAACGGGGTTCGTCGTATTTATGGGCAGTACAACGGTGTGCCAGGCCTAGCTTATTTAAGATATCGCTACGCCAACTCGCTTCTGAGGCCAGGACAAGGTCTTCTTTCTTCAGCGAGGCTAACATCCGCCTCCTCCTCTGGAGGGCTTTGGAGAAACACGCTTTGAACCTGTAATATCCAACTCACCACAGGCTTTTCGTGCGGCCTTTTCTGCCGAGTCTGCGGTCAAATCCCCAGAATAACCGATGGAATAGACTCGGTAGCGTTTTTTGTCTGTTTTTTTAACCCGCACCCTGCCACATGAATGGTCGCATACGAAATAGAGCGTCCCATTCTCTGCAATGCCTTTGTATGTAACCGCATATAGCACCCTGCCCGACCAGACTGACACTGACATCAGGATTAATGCCCCAATAAGGCTGTGTTTGATAAAGAGGAAAATGTTATTCATAAATTCTATATTTAATCTGTAATCTCTTCCAAATACAGCTCTCTCAAATGCTGTACGTATTCATTGCTCTCTTCAAAAGAGTGTTTGTTCATGAACTGAAAGGCGATCTTCTTACAAGTCGCAGTATCGACTTTTTTCAGTATTTTTTTTGTCTGCAGAATATGGTTGGGACTCATGGAGAATGTCACCTCTCCAATGCCAATCAGAAACATTTGTAGAACAGGATCTGCCGCCAGTTCTCCACAGATAGAGACGTCTTTTTTCATGCGGTTGGCGCTGATGACGACTTTTTCCAGCATTGAAAGAATCGCCGGATGGAACGGGTTGAACAGATCAGCTACATGTTCATTCATACGATCAACAGCCAGGGCATATTGAATCAGATCGTTGGTGCCAATACTAACGAAATCCAGTTGATCCAGAAGTTCGTCGATAATGAATACAGAGGCCGGCGTCTCAATCATGCATCCGACTTGGAGGTTATTAGTATTGAGCTCGAGTTTTTGAATCTCGTCGGCAATGATTTTTTTTGTTTTCAGCACTTCATCAATGCGCGTCACCATCGGTATCATCAAATTGATCTGGGAATTTTCTGAAGCACGCAAAATGGCGCGAATCTGTGTTCTGAATAGATCATCATATTTCAGGCAAACACGAATCGCCCGTAATCCAAGTGCAGGGTTTGCTTCATCCATCAGCTCCCGGATAACTTTGTTTGGCTTGTCACCGCCAATATCCCAGGTGCGGATGGTAACCGGTTTATAATCGATAGCCTCGATGATTTGTTTATACAAAGCCACCTGCTCTTCCTCATCTGGAAACGTCTCATCAATCAGAAAGAGAAATTCGGTTCGGATGAGGCCGACAGACGGGATTTTGAGATCCCCTATCTGTTTCAGTTCAGTTAAAAAATCTATATTGGCGGCGAGATCAACCTTTCGACCGTCAGACAGCTCGCAATCGACATCTGCCAGTTTTTGTAATTGATTTTGATAAAAACTGATCCGCTCAAGTTTGTTGAGCTTTTCATTGATACTCTCATCGTTTGGATGGTCAATCACTTCCCCGGAATTGCCGTCCAGGATAATCAGCTCATCATCCATCAACCGCAGGGTTGCATCCTGTACGCCAACAACCGCTGGGATGTTCATCGCTCTCGCTAGAATTGAGGTATGGGAGGTCATCCCGCCCAGTTCGGTGATAATTCCAAGAATATTGGCTTTGGCTAAATGAAAAGAGTCTGCGGGGGATATATCGTGACAGACAATGATTACCTGATGTTTCAGCTGGGTTAAGTCTAAAAACGGTTTCTGCAACAGGCTGTTCATCAACCGCTCGCCCAATTGGCGAATGTCGTAAAAACGGGATCGGATATAGGGATCTTGAATGAGCTTAAACTGTTTTTCCAAGTCAGCCATGACGTGGATCAGAGCCCATTCCGCATTGATTTTGTCCTTTGCGATTCGCTCTTCGATGGCAGGAATAAACCGCTTATCTCGTATGAACAGTTTGTAGCTGGAAAAGACAGAGCGCATCTCCTCAGGCAAAATGTCAGCAGACTGCTCCATGGTCTGGTCCAGTTGCTGTTCTATCAACAGCTGTGCCTGCCGAATCCGCTCGATTTCGAGAGGGACTTTACCATCATCATCTAATTGAACCCTCGGATACTGCATAAATGCAGAATTGATCATTAACACTTTGCCGATCGCGACTCCATCGGATACGCCAATCCCACGATAGATATTCATTAATATCCAGTCCCTATTTTCGCTTCAACTGATTAACGTCTCTCACAGCACCACGAGCGGCACTTGTGACCATCAAACTATAAGCTTCCAACGCGCTTGAAACAGTTCGCTTTCGACCAACAGGACGCCAAGCCTTGTCTCCATTAGCAGACATTTTCTGTCGCCGTTTTTTCAATTCTGCCTGAGTGAGTTTTACGCGGATGACTCTTTTGGGGATATCGATTAAAATTGTATCCCCCTCTTCCACCAGTCCAATGTTACCACCTTCAGCTGCTTCAGGCGAAACATGACCAATACTCAATCCGGACGTCCCACCACTGAAACGACCGTCGGTGATCAACGCGCAATGCTTACCCAGATTTTTGGATTTTATATATGATGTGGGATAAAGCATCTCCTGCATGCCGGGTCCTCCTTTAGGACCTTCATAGCGGATCAGGACAACGTCTCCTTTTTTAATTTCATCGTTGAGAATCGCATCACAGGACGCTTCCTGGGAATGAAAAATCCTGGCAGGGCCCTCGAATTTCCAGATACTCTCGTCAACACCAGCTGTTTTTACGATACAACCTTCTTCCGCAATGTTACCGAAGAGAACACACAATCCACCATCTTTGCTATAGGCATTTTTTGCAGATCGAATACAACCCTTTTCCCGGTCTTGATCCAGGGTTTTATACAACTGATTCTGCAAAAACGCAGCTCCGATTTTCTGACCACTGGGAGCAGAGAGATAAAACTGTTTGGCACCACCTTTCTTGTCCTTTTTAATGCTGTGTATCTGCACCTGCTTTTTCATAGTCAGGCCAGAAACGGTAAGTGTTCCCTCATTTAGTAACTTGGCTGATATTAACTCTTCTAAGATTCCCATGATTCCGCCTGCTCGATGCACATCTTCCACGTGATACTGTGAAGATGGTGCAACCTTGCAGATCGTTGGGATTTTCCTGGAGATTTGATCGATATCAGCCATGGTGAAGTCCACTTTTGCTTCTGCGGCAACCGCCAGCAAATGCAACACCGTATTAGTCGATCCGCCCATGGCGATATCCAGCATCATTGCATTTTCAACCGCCTTTTTGGTGCAAATGGAACGTGGCAGCACTTTCTTGTCACCCTTGAAATAATAGTCTTTGGACATCTCCACAATTCTCTTTGCGGCTGTCTCAAAAAGCTCTATCCGATTCTGATGAGTGGCCACTAACGTTCCGTTACCCGGCAATGCAAGTCCAAGTGCTTCATTCAGGCAGTTCATGCTATTGGCCGTGAACATGCCGGAACAGGATCCACAGGTGGGGCATGCCGCACGTTCTATTTCTGCCAGATCACTATCACTGACGGACTCATCTCCGGCTGCAATCATAGCGTCAATCAGATCAACTTTTTTGCCTCCCACAACGCCGGCTTCCATTGGGCCCCCCGAAACAAAAATGGTCGGTATATTTAGGCGCATGGCCGCCATCATCATGCCTGGCGTGATTTTATCACAGTTGCTGATACAAACCATGGCATCAGCGACATGGGCATTGACCATGTATTCTATGGAATCGGCAATCAGGTCACGGCTCGGTAATGAGTAGAGCATTCCATCATGCCCCATGGCTATTCCGTCATCAATTGCAATCGTGTTGAACTCAGCTCCAAAACCACCACTTTTATCAATGATCTTCTTAACCATTTGCCCGATCGGATGAAGATGAACGTGACCTGGAACAAACTGTGTAAACGAGTTTACGATGGCGATCACCGGCTTCTTGAAATCGGCATCCTTCATGCCATTGGCTCTCCAGAGTGCCCTGGCACCAGCCATTCTTCTTCCTTCTTTGGTTATGCTACTTCTTAGTTTTCCCAAAACGGTTCTCCCTGAGTTCTAATACTATTTTAATTGGACTTTCTCAAATTTATGATTGTCGTATGCTTATTTTTTGTCCATGACTAATTGATAAAACTGAAACGCTGTATCCTGAACGGCCGGGAGGTTAAAATCAAAAATTTTAAACTCCACTCCCCTGGCATTGCGGGTATCTAGTACACTACCCATGTCCGGAGGTTCTTGATCACAGCCATAAATAAAAAAACAGGAAAAGTTGAAAGCGCTTTCACCTGTTTTGGCTCCGTAGCCCATGCCCAGTTGTTTTGATTTTACCTCTGCTCCCAGAATCAACAAATGATTTATGACAGTCTCTCCGCGGGTCTCTCTAATCAGATTAGGGTAGATCACTTCATGTTTGGGGGTTCGCCTGCGAATGTACGTTGATTCGCTGACATTGGCAAAAAATCCACTTAAGGTTTTGGAAAAAACAGCAAAATTGGTCCCCATCTTTAGCCGTAACGCAGCCATTTTTTGTTTATAGGCTGCCGTTTCTTTTTGGAAATATGGAAAATCGATCTGATTTTTTTTGATTTTAATTACCTCAAAAGACACCTTTTCTTCGGGAGGGGGTGTGGGCTCTTCGGGAGGGGGTAATTCTTCTTCTACTTGTTCCAACGGCTGATTTTTGGGACTTACAACAAGTTTCTTGAGTTTCTTTAGTGAAAAGCGTGCTATCTTTTGAGCATTATTAAAATTAGCAGTCGCTTTAGCAAATTCACCTTTGTTTTCAGAAAATGAATCGACTTCGGTTTTCAAATCATCTGAAACAGTCTCATTGATTTCAGCAGTAATATCGTTGAAAACGTTAATTGGTAATTGCTGCAATACCTTAATCTCCTGAGAGGGATCTTCAATGATGATTTGTTCGATTGTTTTATTGCCGATAGCATATTTTCTATAGATCTTATTTTTTTGAGGATTATTCTGCAATCTTTTATTCATCCATCCAATCAGAAAATCCTGCTTTATAATTTCAAAATCGAGATAATTATAGCGGAATTGCTTCATCTTACCGCCTATTTTTGCTTTCATCCCCGGAAAATAATAAACATAAAAAAAATGATTCCGGTAGTTAAAGTTCTTTAAAACATGGGGATACACATAACTCAGGCCCGCTTCCATTCTTTTTACAATCTCGTCGGAATTTACAGTTTTCGAAGAGAGGTTTTGATAGAGTTCTTTTTGGAATTCTTTTTTAATACACATTTGAAAAAGAAGCTGAAAAACCTCTTTCAGGGAATCAAGGCACTGAATCCGCTTGTCCACGCTAATTGAACTCTCGAAAGGATCGGACTGATCCAGCGAACGTCTGATAGTGCTTATTGATTCAATCGTTTTTCTTAGTTTATAAATATCCCATAGAACAGCCACTTCTTTTTCAACATTATTCTTCTGCTGATAGAGTAAGCTCTTCTTATTTTCTGATTCTCCTATTTGATAGAAATGGAGCAACAGCGTTTTAATACCTCCTTTTTGTTGAAATGGTGGCAGGACGTTCAAATATTTTTTCCTCAACGCTTTATTTTCAACACGATTCACGATCCAATCCAGCCTGTTTTGGAGAAATTTACCCAAAAACTTCCTCATATTCAGGACTTCTAAAACATCAGGAGAAGCTGAATCATAATGTTGCTCGAAATACTGTTCCTGCAATAACTTTAAATTCTTCTTCCAGAAATCCAAGCTGAAATTATAGCCTTTAATGATCGTCTCTTCATCCTTTTGTGGTTCAATATAAATCAGATCAATGACTTTCTTTTGACTTTCCATAAAATGCTGTCGGTGAGTGAAAACCTATTAATGGTGATAAACCTCTGATTCATCGAGTGTATTATATGAGCTGACACCCAGAATCTATGGATGCAAAACTCTACGTCCTTAATATAATGGAAATATTTAAAGATAAGCTGTACGAAAATGTAATTTCAGTGTATCGGTAAATTTAAAAGAAACCGCAGTATAGACCGGACAACGATGATTCCATCGGTTACGGTTATTAGATTTAGCTGAATAATTGCCTATATGATTATATTCATAAACTGACGTACTTATCAACCAGCCAATTTCAGCTCTTTTTTATATGTTTTATCAGCTAATTAAAACAACCCTGCCCCTGTTACTAATCGTTCTTTTCGGAATTATCGGCTATTATTCCATTGAAGGGTGGACCCTGTTCGATTCACTTTATATGACCGTTATTTCGCTTACAACAGTTGGTTTCGGCGAAATACACCCAATGACTTCAGCCGGAAAATCATTCACCATGCTGCTGATTGTCACGGGAGTGGGTAGTTTTGCATTTATCATCAGAAATATCTCATTACAGTTTTTACACCCTTTTTTTAGTATCGCCATTAGGGAAAGGAAAATGGAACAAATGCTGAAAAAGATGAAAGATCACTACATCATTTGTGGATACGGCAGAATTGGCCGGGATGTTACACTTTCGTTGATTAAACAAGGTATACCGATTGTTGTTATTGACAAAATGAATAATGAAGAACTTGAGGCTCATCCCGACAATGTTCTCGTCGTCTATGGGGATGCCAGCCATGAAGATGTGCTGATAAAGGCCGGTATAAAAACGGCACGAGGTCTGGTCTCAGCAGTCACATCTGAAGCCGAAAATGTTTTCATTACCATGACCGCAAGAGATTTAAGCCCGTCTCTTTTCATTATTTCCCGTTTTGAAGAAAACGCAACCAAGAAAAAACTGCTTCGGGCCGGAGCAAACAAGGTAGTTAATCCGTATCAGATTGGAAGCGAAAAAATTTCACATATCATTCTTAAACCAACTATCAGTAAAATTCTTGATTTTGCTCATCAAAGAGGACAGTTCGCCCTCAATATCGACGAACTGGAGATTAAAACAGATAATCCATTGATTGGCCAATCTGTCCGTCAGTGTAGAATCAGAGATGAACACAACATTATCATCATTGCCATTGAGAAGTCCGATGGGCAGATTATTACAAATCCAGGTCCCAATTACTTATTTGAAGTGGATGATCGAGTCGTTATGATTGCCAATGTTACCGAAATCAATGCACTTTACGAAAAATATAACCAGCGTCGTTAACCCAAACAATAGAACTTATTGGACGACTCTTTTTCTGAAGCCATAACAAGAATCCGAAGAATTGACATAAGAAAATAGTCGATGAAAAAAAGCCTGCTGATACTACTGTTTTCATTTTTTGCGGTGTGCAGCTACGCCAAGAATGAAGAGTATCTCATCTACAGAACCTATAATACTGCTCCGGGCATGGTTCTAGATGGTGGAATCTCCGCTGACACAAGACTGGTGGTGGCGATTGACAAACGGCACACCATCCGTATCTGGCGTTATGCAAACGGTCGCTTAATCAAATCAATCAAAACAGGCTCACATCGCGCGTCTATCGGAATTATTCATCCTACTAAAGCACATTTCTATACCGGTGGGCTGAATAGTGATATAAAGATCTGGGATCTAAAAAAGGGCTCTTTAGTCAGAACCCTGAGCGGACACAAGGGGCCCGTTGACAGTCTTGCTTTGAGTAACGATGGACAAATGCTTCTGTCTGGTGGAAAAGATGGAAATATTTTCGTTTGGAGACTGGACCGTTTCAAAATCAAATATAAAATTAAAGAACCGACAAAAAAAATCATCAGCCTTGACTTTCATCCCTCAAATAAACGGATTAGTTGGGCGAACGGGGAAAACGCAGTGCGGGTATGGGACCTGGAGCGAGAAAAGATAATTGACTCGCATGATCGTCATACCTCAAAAGTATTTCAGGTTAAATTCACACCGAATGGCAAGTACATCGCATCAGCTGGCAATGACAAAAAAGTGATCATCTGGGACTGGAATAAATCAAAACTATTGGCGTCACTTTCGGGCCATAAAAATGGCATCACGTCAGTCGCATTCCACCCCAATGGAAAGGAGATGATCAGTTGTTCCTTAGATGGATCTATTCTGGTTTGGAATTACAAACAAAAACAGCAGATCTCTCATCTCAAACTCGTCGAAAAACCGGTTCGACATTGTATGTACAGTTCGGATGGGAAAAAGATTCTGGGTGTTTTTCAAAAAAGTTATTTGAAAACGTGGCAACTTTCAGACAGTGCATTACTGGGTTCATTTAAAGGTCATACGAAATCCATAACCAGTCTCGATATCTCAAAAAACGGTAAACGCTTAATCTCTCTTTCAACCGACAAAACCGTTAAAACCTGGAGTATCCGCAGTAAATCTTTAATAAACAGCCACAACATCGAAAGTCCAAAATTTCAGCAGGTGCGCATGTCTCCTGATGGTAAGCAGTTCGCTTTAGTGGGTGCAAACACGGATATTAATATCTATGATATAAAGACTGGCAAAATATTAAGCACGCTGAAAGGGCACAAAGGTAAAGTCAACTGCATCGATTATCACCCCACTCTGAACTTTCTGATATCCGGTGGTGCAGATAAGCAGATAATTTATTGGGATTTGGAGAAAAAAACACTCCGTTATAAAAAATCCGTTCACAATGGACAGATCAGCGCTATCCGTTTCTCTCCTGATGGTAACCGATATGCCAGTACCTCCGTGGATAAAACTGCGAAAATTTGGTTAACAAAGGGACATCGACTGATATTTACGTTAAAAAAACACTCCCGAGGCCTCCGGGACGTGGCCTTCGATGCTAACCACACAAAAATAGCAACTGCTGCGGATGATCGCAATATTTTGATTTGGGATTATAAAACGGGGAAGCTGCTCAATATTTTACAAGGACATGATTTTGTAATCAGCGGAATTCGATTTTCGCCGAATGGACAAGCTTTGGTATCGGGATCCAGAGATAAAACGATTCGTCTCTGGGATGTACGTAAAGGGCAATTTATTCGCACTCTTGCCGGAGAAGCTGAACAGGTCACCGACATTGCGATCACTCCCAATGGGAACATGATTGCAGTTGCGACCCTTGGAAATGAGATCAGCCTCTTACGTCTTCCAACAAAAATATTCAAATCGGCAAGGACCCGAAAATCACCTTCGGCAGCATCGGGCTTAGTACCAGAGGAACAACCAATCTTTGAAACTGATGAGGAACAACAAAAAAAGACGACTCCTGAGAAATCAGGGTCTGATCAGGATTTTGCAGAGGAGACAGAGGATCAAAAACAGGATAGCATCTTCGATATCCAAGAAAAAGTCGTTGTCGATCATGCACTCGAAACGTCTCAAAAGAAGCTCAATGAACTTCTTAAACGGAATACAATTTGTGAAGATGCATCAGATATTATTGACACTGCGAACGATATTTTAAAAAGGAATCCCAAAGATCGAGCGGCCTATTATGGTTTGATGAAAAGTTATATCGTGAAAAAAGATCTGCAGATGATTTTCTTAATCTCCAAACTGGGTGAAAAAGCCTTATTCAGTCCTCAGCTCTACGATTTTTCATCTGGTGCGGAGATAAATGATTTCTTCAACAGCTGGCTCAACATTGTTTTCAATCAGTCTACCGTTGCAGATGAAAACAGAGTTAATCTTGAGCTGGTTGACTGTAGTGCCCAGCTAAGTACACTGTCGATGCCGAAATATCTCCTCAATATTGATATCCCCCTTGAAACCGTGCAAGCCATATTGGAAAAGAAGTCTCAGGTCGATCATACTCTGTTCGAAGACCTTACCGACGAACCAGAGATGTTTCGAGATGCTCTCTTTGCATTAATTGAAGCGGTTGACACCGGTCAAAAGAAGATCAATCAGACAAACTTGAAATCATTATCCACCGATACAATCGGAGCGATATACGGCTACTATACAGTCGATTTATCCAATATACAGCAATGGGGACAGAAAGATGATCGCATTGCGTTTCAACTAAAAAAGAAACGAGGAAATTGGCTGACTTATCTCACAGATACCGATAAATCGAAAACCCTTTTACTAAAGGAGGGGAACTACTATTTAAAGATAAATAAAAGGGTTAGAAAAGCATTTATTATCAATCAGGAAAACCGCAACCTGCGTGCTGTCATCCGATAAGCCAACGCTCTGTCGCCACCCATTTCCCCTATATGAGTCAACTCCGATTTCTATTGCACTACCTGTCAATTTTCAAATTTTCCTATATCCTCGGAATCATATTTATCATTCTTACCAACTGGATTGCCGTCACCATTCCCGGATATCTCAAACTTTGTATCGATTTACTGTCCAATAGTACCGGAAGCCTGAAGTCAAATCAGGATCAGTTATTCGGATACTTGCTGATGATGTTTATCCTTGCCCTCAGCATCATCATTGTCAGAACACTCTCAAGAGTATTCTTTTTCAATCCCGGCAGAGCCATTGAATTCCAAATCAAAAATGATTTGTTCAACAAGCTGACACTGCTCCAGAAAAACTTTTACGTGAAAAATCCAACTGGCGCTATCATTTCCAAAATACAAAACGATATCAATGGTGTTCGAATGATATGTGGCTTTGGAATGATGCAGGTTTTCAACATCGCAACGGCACTCTCTTTTGCGCCATTGAAAATGTGGCAGATATCAGCCGATTTAACAACATACACGGTTCTACCAATTGTCATTGTGTTTATCCTCATCCGTTTCAGCATGCATTTTGTCATTCGATATACCCGAGCCAGAATGCTGACATTGCAGAAATTATCCGGTTTCATTGTTTCGAGTTTGTCCGGAATTGATGTCATAAAGAGCTACGATATTAATCAATTGAATATTGATAGTTTTAAAAAAACCAACGAAGAGATGAAAAATCAATCACTGAAGATTTCAATTTTTCGTTCCTTTTTTATGCCTATCCTGCAAAACCTTGAAAATATTCTGAAAGTTATAATCTTGCTGATCGGTGGCAGCATGGTCATCAACGCATCTATGACTATTGGAGAGCTAACTGCTTTTATTGCTTATCTGGCATTATTAGCAATGCCCATTATGGGATTGGGCTGGCTGACAACAATATTTCAGACTGGAATGATCGGAGTGGCCAGCCTGCTCACTATTTTCGACGAAGAAATCCCGAAAACTGAGATAGAGCCATTACCACCCACTGTCAGAAAACAGTTATTTGATGAGGGGTTGGTTGTGAAAAACTTTTCTTATACTTACCCAGAGCAGGATGAACCGACTTTGAAGGATATCTCATTTTCCATTCTCCCCAACCAGACAGTGGGTGTTCTAGGGAAAATCGGATCAGGGAAATCGACACTCATCAATTGTCTCAATCGCTATCTGCCTATAGATAACAATCAAATTTTTTTGGGACACCAAGATCTCAGCAGCCTATCTCTGGCGGATGTCAGGTCTGTCATTCATACGGTCAGCCAGGATGTTTTTCTGTTTTCCGATTCCATCAGAAATAATATCCTTTTCGGTATCGGAGACGTAGCCTTATCAGAGCAACAGGATCTATCCGCTGTTATCTTCGAAGCAGCATTGAATGACGATATTGACCGTTTTCAAGACGGAATAGATACGATGGTTGGTGAAAAAGGGATCATGCTTTCGGGTGGTCAAAAGCAAAGAATCAGCCTGGCACGAGCCTTATTGACCCCCTGTGATCTGTTAATCCTAGACAATGTGCTTTCAGCCGTAGATTACGAAACAGAACGATTTCTCCTGGAACATGTACATAAACGCAGGACGGCACGAAGTCTGCTCATCGTATCCAATCGGGTTCAGGCCTTGGAAAAGGCGGACCTAATACTGGTTTTGGATGAGGGTCAGATTGTAGATCGAGGAACACACCCATTTCTGATCCGTCAGGATGGTTTATACCGTGAAACATGGGAATTACAGCAATCTGAATAACAATGGCAAAAGATAATCAAATTAGAGATTGGAAGCTGCTGTTGAAATTTTCACAGTATGTGAAACCGCACAAGATTTGGCTGATTTTCAGTTTCAGCGCGATTCCCATTACCACAGCCTCGACGGTTTTAATTCCTTTGTTGATAGTCAAGATCATCGATAATTACATCGTCCCTCGAGATTTGAGCGGCCTCCAGGATATGGTTGTACTTCTCGGCGCGGCCATCCTGGCTGGGTACCTGGCTGATGGACTGTACAGCTACTGTCTCCAGAGAGTAGGACAACTTGCTATCGCAGAAATGCGACTCTCACTGTATTCTCATACCTTATCCCTGCCCCGCTCATACTTTGACAAAACCCCTGTTGGAATAACATTAAGCCGTTTAACCAGTGACATGGAAGCTCTAGGGGAATCTATTACCATTGGCGTACTCTCACTTCTGACCGATTTTATAAAAACGATCTCATTGTTCATCCTTCTTTTTTATCTCAACTGGAAACTAACACTTCTGATTATTGTCATTCTGCCGGGAGTTTATTTAATTGCGAGTTATCTTAGAAAAAAACTTCGTTTCTATTACAATGCAGCCCGAGAAGCACTCGCTGAAGCCACCGCTTTTCTGCAAGAGTGTCTCAACGGCATAAAAACTGTTCAACTCTACGGTGCTGAAAAAAAAGTACTCCAACAGTTTACAGAAAAAAACAAACGTTTCCGGAAGTCTCAGACCCGTTCCAACACCTATGATGCCGCGTTGTTTTCCGTCATTGAGGGCTTGACATCAGTCACTCTGGTATTAATCATCTGGAATGGTTCCGGACAGATATTGGCTAAATCAATCACGATTGGGATTCTCATTGGCTTTGTGAACACCCTTTCCAAAATCTTCATACCCATTCGTGAGTTTGCGCAACAGCTGGCCATGATTCAAAGAGCGCTTTCAGCCCTTGAACATATCCATCACTTGTTCAGCGAAAAACCTGAAGAAAATGACAAGCCGGTTCCGAGCCAAATACAGAAGAAGATGTCTGAATTTGAGTCTCTTGAATTCGATAACGTTACATTTCGGTATTCTGAAAATGATCCTCCCGTCCTTAGGAATATATCTTTTCAGCTCAACAAGGGGAAAAAAATGGCTCTGGTTGGAGCGACCGGCGCCGGAAAAACAACCATTTTTAAGGTTCTCACCAAAACATACCAAAATTATGAGGGGTCAATCCGTCTCAATGGGATTGAACTGGCGGATATACCGAAGAAAACGCTTATCGAAATGATTACGCTGATGCAGCAGGATGTATTTCTGTTTAATGAAAGTCTGGCCTTCAATATTTCACTAAAAAGAAAAGGAGTCAGCGCCAAAAACATCAAACAAGCTGTTGAATATGTCTATGCAGATAAGTTCATTGAGCAGCTTCCTGAAAAATTGGACTACCAGATCGTTGATCAAGGTTCAAATCTCTCGGCGGGTCAGGGGCAGTTGATCTCTTTTGCGCGAGCCATCGCCGGGAATAGTGAGTTAATCCTACTAGACGAAGCCACTAGCTCGGTCGATTCAATCACTGAAAGTTATATACAAAAGGCGATCGAAAATATTTTTGCCACAAAAACCGCCATTGCCATCGCTCATCGACTTAGTACAATTCAAAAGTCCGATGAAATCCTGGTCATGAAGGATGGCAGAATTGAGGAGAGAGGTAATCACGAAACTTTGATCGTTTTAGACGGCTATTACGTACAACTGTTAAATAAGATACATGCAGACGCTTAGGGGATCGTTAAAAAATATCTTCACCTTCTATTTGCAAAAGTCCTAAAAGCTGGACATTTTGCAAATAGAAAAGGCTACTATATGAATTTCGTAAATCAATAGCCAATGATGAAGTAATAATCCTTGAGGGGAAATGCTTATCTTTCGGAAAGAATACTGCGTATCTGCCTATCTTGAAGATAGCCAAAACCCTGTTCGGAATCGAAAAAGAGGATGATGAGAACAAGATCCGGGGTAAAATTCAAAATGAGTTAACATTCCTTCAACTTGATGTTGCAACTATTCTACCCTTCTTGCAGGAACTTTTTTCATTCAAAGAAACCTGCATTGATTCATCTATAAATTGACCGTTGCGAACACATCAAAATTATCCAACTGCTCCGCCCTGGATAAGGTATGGCTCCTGCTCAATGCTGAAAGATGGGGTTCCCTTGGCGCTTACTTTTATCTTGCTTTTCTGTCCATCATTCATCGTGAATCGTCTTACGGTAGATTGAAATTTTTCCGTTTTTAATTTGCTTTTCAGGGCTTATTCCGAATAGAAAGGCGAACATATGTGTTCCTTCATTGTGATGAGAATCGTTCCTGGATTTTTCAGACCGGTCATAGGCGAGGTAGTTCGACGTTATCTGAGATGTGGTGACCTCAAAAACGGCTTCGCCAGGGTCCGCTGCTGTGATTGCGGATACGAGTTTCTGCTCCAATTTTCCTGCAAAAAAAGGTGTATCTGTGCTTCCTGCCAAGCTAAAAGAGCTATTTTATTCGGCCATCATTTAATTGAAAATGTATTTTATCCGGTTCCCCACCGCCTGTATGTCTTCAGTCTTCCGATTATGCTTAGAGTTTATTTCAAGCATCCCCCGAAAAATGGCACCCATACATACACGCTCTTTCAACCGATGGTCTTTTCAAAGACAGTGGCACTTTTTACGTAATGAAAGATGTGGATCTAAGACCTTTGGAAGAACTCTTCAGAGCGGAAGTGTTCAAAATGCTGAAGAAGGCAGGGAAGATCAACGATGAGTTAACGAACAAGCTTTTAAAATGGAAACATTCCGGTTTTAAAGAACTTCATGGTGTACACGGTTGAAGAGTTCATCGCTGCGATCAAGCAACATATTCCGAAATAATCATTCCAAATGATCCGTTATTATGGCTTCTACTCGAACAAATCAAGAGGAACTAATTGGGGATTTGCCAAAATTTGCTAATATCCAATTACTTTTTTTAATTGCAAGGGATAGAATGACACGCATATCATATGCGTTTTGTGAATTAAAAATAAAGCGCAGTATTCAAACAAATTAGAATTAATAAATTGATTTTTAAGGATGATACAAATGCAGCCATTGAAACTTCAAAAAGCCGAACGATTGGAAGTTAAGATTATCATGGACAATTATACGGATCTGTTTTTGCTTGAGAACCATGGGGTCATGGAGCGTCCGCAGATGTATGATTCGGACGCCCCGGTGGCGGAACATGGGCTGTCGATGCTGATAAAGATATCTGGAGGCGGCAAAGAGACGATCTTCTTCTTTGATGCTTCAAGGAGCGTTCCACCGTTCCAACATAATCTAAGCGCTTATAAAGTCAATGTTGATGATATTGATGGCGTTATTCTCAGTCACGGTCATAAAGACCATGTCGGGGGATTGAAAGCATTGATTGATCAATCTTCTTCGAGGTTGAAACTCATTTGTCATCCCGACGTTTTTTTGCCGAAACGGTTGAACATCCCAGGCAAAGGTCCGCAACCCACCATGAACCCACTGGATGAAAAGGCCCTGGAATCATCAGGCGTAGAGATATTAAAAAATGCCCAGGCAAGCACCTATTTTGGAGATCTGGTAGCAGCCACCGGTGAGGTAGAACGCGTCACCGATTTTGAGGTTGGCTTTCCTTGGGGGGAAATCAACAAGGGGGATTTATGGATCGCCGATCCTTTTCTGGATGATCAAAGCTTGATTGTTGAGATGGAAAACAAAGGTCTGGTGGTGATCAGTGGATGTTCCCACTCCGGTATCATAAACACGATAAAATACGCACAAAAAATCAGCGGTAATGAAAATGTCCATGCGGTTCTTGGTGGATTTCATCTGACAGGTGCTCTTTTTGAACCACTCATTGCACCCACCATTCAGGAGATGAAAAAGATCAACCCTGACCATATCGTTCCCATGCACTGCACTGGCTGGAAAGCCATCAATGAATTCGCTAATCAGATGCCCAACCAGTTCTATCTCAATAGTGTAGGCACTTCTTATATCTTTAATAGCCAATGATGCGAAATAGGTGTCTCTCAGCACTCCTGTCCAACTTGATAACCAGTTCTAAAAAAGGCAAAAATAAATGAAAATAGCTTTTTTTGGTTTGGGAGAAGCAGGCTCGCTATTCGGTGCTGACCTGGCCTCGGCAGGGGTATCCGTCACAGGTTATGATCCTGCAAAAGTCGAGACGCCTGCAGGTGTTGCTCGATTTGACAACCCCATGCAAGCAGTCATAGAGGTTGATGCCGTTATTGCAGTTACGCAGGGATCCGATGCTATCATTGCGGTTACTCAAGCACTAACAGAGATTCCTCAAGAGGCATTTTATGCTGATTTTTCCAGCAACTCCCCTCAGACAAAGAATAAACTTGCAATCATAGCTGCCGAAGTCGGCCTTGATTTCGTTGATGTCGCCCTGATGGGAACCGTGCCGGGAAAAGGTCTGCGTACGCCGGCTCTCGCTTCAGGAAGCGGCAATTAATGACAAAATCAAAAACCTCAGCCATCATTCGTGCCTTAGTACTGCCCATTTATCTTCCGTCTATTCTGATGTCGATTGGTACCGGCATGATCATGTTGGTCATTCCCCTGTCAGCATTCGATTTGACGGGGAGTTATGGGACGGCAAGCGTGATCTTCGCCATGATGGGAGCAGGTACGCTAACCGCTGATATTCCCTCCGCATGGTTGATTTCGAGATTAGGGATAAAACCGGCCATGCTCTTGGGTGTGAGCCTGGTCGCGCTCTCTTCTGTTAGTGCTGGGTTATTAGGTTCTGCTTTGATACTGGGGGTTGCCGGATTTGTTTTGGGAGCTGGTAGAGGCTTGGTAATGCTGTCTCGCATGATCTACATCACTGATGCAACGACAGTGGAGAGAGGCAGGGCTATGGCTATCGTAGGTGGGATGATGCGTATTGGAATGTTGTTCGGGCCTATACTTGGAGGGCTTTTCGCCAAAATCCTTGGTTTCAATACGACATTGGTGATTGCCGGAGTGATTGTGGCTTGTGCTGCAGCTTTTGTGACCTTTCTCATTCCTGAAAGTGCTCAGGGTTCAGCGCTTCGGCATAAGAATCCCTTATCAGCGGTCAAGGAGATAGTCGTTCGCTTCCGGTCCGTTTTTTTAACTGCCGGCTTTGCCGTGGTGGGGTTGCAACTTTTGAGAGCGGCCCGGGTTGTGATCGTACCTTTCTGGGGGAATTCCCTCGGCCTGAATGTCGCTGAAATAGGCTTGCTCACTGGAATCTCCATGGGGTTGGAACTGACCATGTTTTATCCGGTCGGTATCATTATGGATCGTTTTGGGAGAAAATGGACTGCAGTCCCTTGTATCGCCATCCTGGCTATTTCTTTTGCCCTCATACCCCTGAGTCATGATTTCACCACCCTGCTTCTGGTCGTCCTGCTGGCTGGTTTGGGAAATGGACTGGGTAGCGGGATATTCCTGACTTTGGGGGCTGATTTTTCACCAGCAGAGGGAAGAGTTGATTTTCTGGGCGTATGGCGTTTAATCGGTGATTCTGGACACACCGCGGGCCCTTTCCTGGTTGGATTGATTACGGGGGTCTTTACCCTGGCTTCCGCCTCCCTTGTGATCTCCGGCATTGGCTTATGCAGTGCGGCGATGATGCTTTTTTTCGTTAAAGAAAGCAAATGGCAAGATTGAGCCGAGTGATAGTCAAAGAAAACTATGGGGTCTTTCATTTTGACATTTATTGTAAGTGTCAAAATGAAAGACCTGAACCCAGTTTTTTATTGAGGACTCAGAGGAAGTAATTTAACATTGGCTTGCCCTTTGTCCAGTTTTTTAAACAGATTGTATGTTGTACTGAGGGTTGTGTCTAACACCTTTTTATTGGTAAAGAAATACTGACTGAAATCACTTGTGTCAACTCTTCTGGTTTTAATGACATTTCCAAAATCATTGATTGAATCTTTACATGCATAGACAAAGTAATAATGACAATCAAAGTTTTGAACCACACCGGTACTATAACTCATGGCTAATTTTTTTCCTTGATTTGAGCTCCTTAAATCAACAAGTGTGTTTGGAGACCATTACCAATATCTTCTGTTATGAGAAAAGGGATTGATTTTTCATGAACGGGAGTTCTTCTTTTAATAATGCGATTCTCAGGAAATCGAAGAAATAGTTTATTCAAAGTACCTTGAAACGGAGCATATTCTCTCGCCAAGATTCTTTTGAAATGAGCCAGTTGTCCCGTGTAATTGCGAACTTCCCGACTGAGGAAGGGATCATCTAAGGCAGATTCTTTCAGAACAATGATTGAATTGAAGTAGCGTCGAGGCGTTCTTACTTTTTCAATGGGTGCTTTAATCTCTAATCCGGGGACTTCGATCGGAGTACTGGTAGAGAGGGAAGAAAAATGATGAACAGCGTTTTTCATCGCCTGTAGTGAAAAAGTTATAAATTTTCGGGTCTGATTAAATACCTTCTCTGCACTGGCTATTTTTACTATTTTACTCGCAAAAGTATCAATGGAGCTTTTTAATTAATTTACGAAAACAAAAATCAGATTCAGACAATTTGAGAATATGAGGTGTTTAGAATCTAGATAATCTGGCGATCAACAACAGGCTAAAGAGAAATATGAAGCCAAAAACAAGAAATACTCACAATATATGAAAATATTTCAGATACTTACATGAACTGTAGTTTTTCCCACACCACTGCTGTTTTTTACTACAGTCCTAAGAAAGAGAAAAATCAACCCGGAAATCAGCTTGACAGATGAGGGATGGGGGGCTAGATTATGGGTTATGAGCATATGCTTATTTACTTTAAATCAACACGAACAAGAAAAGAAATGATTATTACAGTCGCCAGCGGCAAGGGAGGAACAGGTAAGACCACCATTGCCACCAACCTGGCCAGATCCGCCGCAGAAGGCGTTCGACTTTTGGATTGTGATGTTGAAGAGCCCAACGCCCACATCTTTATTAACCCGGAAAACACAGAATCCCAGACGGTATCCACCTGGATCCCGCAGGT
>Ga0075122_10000092_pt1 | contig 69246 bp, 60 predicted proteins | sample AntAceMetag02UKB_FD_69790 | JGI IMG/M metagenome (GOLD analysis project Ga0075122, IMG submission 69790) | Saline lake microbial communities from Ace Lake, Antarctica - Antarctic Ace Lake Metagenome 02UKB | ecosystem: Environmental > Aquatic > Non-marine Saline and Alkaline > Saline | place... | reverse complement strand
ATGTATCCTCTCTTAATTTTTATGCTAAAATGGACACTGGAATCAATTTTTCTAAGGAAGTAGATCCTTTACCGGTCGTTGCCTTTTGTATTGATGACGTCATCACGCCGCCCGAAGCTTCTGATGATGTATTAAATGATTGTGAAATCCTGAGTTTTTTCGACAGCCCCGGTTTTTGAGCTAAAATGACTAGAAAGTATCTGACATTATGGATATTTGCATTGTTGATCGTGGGGATTCCTGCAGGTGCAAACGGGATTGAATATCGGCGCATCGGTCAGGACTACCGCTCACTTGCCATGGGAAACACCGGGATTGCCAGCGCCAACAACAGCGCAGCGCTTTTTTACAATCCGGCTGCCATGGCAAATATTTTTACATGGTGGGTTGATCTTCCCTTTTTGCAGGTTACCTATTCAGAAGATGCCGCTTCCCTTTACGATATGGCTCAGAATGGATCGTTTAGTCTGGATACTAAGGAAGATCAGATTGAATTTATGCAAGATTTCATTGGTCAGAATCCCTATATTAAACTGGACACCGGAGCGAATTTCTTTTTGAATATGGATAACAAAGGGCTGACGGTTGGAGCGAATTATACCTATGAAGCGGTGCTCGATATTGAAGTCAGAAACCCGAGTTTACCGGAGATAAATGCTTTTGTCAGACTGGATCATGTCAGGCAGACCGGTGTTTCGGTTCCCATAGGTCTGGGAAAACTCGTTCTGGGGATCAGCTACAAGGTGCTTGAACGGAAGGAACTGGATTTTACCTATGATCTAAACAATGCCCTGGATGAAGAAGATTTTCCAACGCTAGATAAAAACGGTATCAAAGGGTCCGGTACCGGATATGATATTGGATTTTTGTACCGAACCGCTACCAAATCTCGTTTCATGATCGGCGGTGTCTGGCGTAATAAAATTGATTTGGAGGATGCGACAGATATTCCGGAGGAGTATGCCTTGGGCTTTGCCATGACCTACGAATATGGGCTTTTCAGACTGATTTCGGCCATGGATATACGTGACATCACCGCCCAGCAGGGATCCGAAGGGGACAAAAGTTTCAATCGTCGCCTGCATTACGGGATGGAATTGGGGATTCTGCCTCTCTCAAAAAACACGAGCTGGATAACGTTGAGAACGGGTTATAACCAAGGTTATCAGTCTACAGATGTTCTTGGACTCAGTGGTGTTGAGATTGCTTTGGGTCACGCCGTCATCCTGGGTTACACCAAGTATATCGAGGAGACAGGCGAATATGCGGGGCAGAAACCCAGCCCCCGAACAATTGTCTATCTCTCATTCGGGTTCTAAGGGTCTTCAGTGTGAATGCTGTGATTGGAGAATCGACTTTCAATACGCTCAGCCAAAAAAGTACTTTTCCAGGCGTGTGATGGCGGTATCGAGATGTTCCATGGAATTGGCGTAGCTGATGCGGATAAACCCCTCACCTCCCGGACCGAAATCTATGCCCGGGGTCATGGCGATGCCTGCTTTTTCAAGAATATCCATGGACAGGGACAATGAATCGATTCCCTTTTTGGGATACCGCAGAAAGATATAAAAAGCCCCTGTCGGGTCATACCCTGGATCCAAACCACATTCCGCTAGTCGTCTTAAAACAAACTTTCGTCTTTCGTTAAATGCCTGTGCCATTTTAGCACACTCGCCTTCCGCTTCTGTAATGGCAACAGTACCCGCTTTTTGCACAAATTCGGCAGCTGAAATCATCATATTCTGATGGACTTTGGCTGCCACACTGACCCAGGCAGGGTTGATAATCATGTAACCCAGTCTCCATCCGGTCATGGCATAGTACTTTGAAAGACCATTGAGAACAATACAGTTGTCTGTATAGTTTAGAATCGAGTGAATCGCGCCTTCGTAAGTCAGATCTGCATATATTTCGTCGGAAATGATGGGGATTCCCAGACCTGCTAATTCTTTGAGGCTCGATGGGGATAGCACCGTCCCTGTGGGATTCATGGGGGAATTGATTAAGATGGCGCGGGTTTTGGGAGTGATTGCTTTTTTAACCGCATTAATATCCAACGCAAAATTGTCCTCCAGATGAATATCGACTCTGATCGGATTGACGCCGGCGATAATGGATAAATTGTTATAACAGGCGTAACAGATATTGGTCATGATAATATCGTCTCCGGGGGGCACGAGGAGACGGATTGCCATGTAAAGTAAAATAGAACTCCCGCTGGATGTGAGAATCTGGTCAGTGGAGATATTCAAGCCATATTGACGCTGGTATTTATTTACGACGGCTTCACGAAACTCTGAAATCCCCTGGGTATGGGTGTAACGCGTTTTAGAATCCTTAATGGCCTGAATAGCCGCTTCTGAGATAACGCCTGGGGTGGGAAAATCGGGCTCTCCAAACTCCAGATGAATGATATCCCGACCCTTGTTTTCAAGCGCTTGTGCTTTGGCAAAAACCTCCATTGCCAAAAATGAACTGACGTCTGCCAGATGTGAAACGGGGTTGTCTGCCATAGTCTGATCCGATTAGATACCTTTAATTGCACTGATGTTTTTTTCAATTTTTTCGATTTTAGTCTCGATCTCAGCAAGTTCAGCTCGGTTTTTATCGACGACCGTTGCGGGCGCTTTCCCCAAAAACTCCTTATTATTCAGTTTGTTCTGAATTTGTGCCTGCTTGGACTGCAGTTTCGCTTTCTCTTTTTCAAGGCGATTTGTCTCTTGAGCAACATCAATGCTTTCCGACATATCGACAAATACCTCAAAACCACTGCCGACCCCTCCAGCCAATCCATCTTTTTGGGTCACACTCTCTTGCAAGTTAATTTTCTGTATCCCTGCCAAACCCTGTGCGATATCCTGGTATAAAACAAGGTTTTCGTTAAGAACAGCATGGGTGCTGATACAGATAATATCAATTTTACGGTTGGGTTTGATACCGTTTTCACCCCGAATATTACGTACGACATTGATCAGTTCAATCAGTTGTTCAGCTTCTGCGACTGTTTCAATGTCGGATTCCGAAGCTTCAGGAAATGAAGAGAGCATGATGGTCTCACCCGTTCCCGGGAGATTTTGCCAAAGCTCTTCTGTGACAAATGGCATAATAGGATGCAACAGGCGCAGACTCCGCTCCAGCACATGAAAGAGAACTGAATGTGCGGCGGATTGTGCGGCATCTCCCAGTTTTCCAAATAACATGGGTTTGACAATTTCCAGATACCAATCACAGAATTCATGCCAGACAAAAGAATAAGCTGATTTTGCAGCTTCATTGAATCGGTAGTCTGCCAGGTAACGGTTCACGTCAACTACTGCCCGGTTGAGACGGCTTAAAATCCAGCGATCGAAGATGCCGGGTTTGACACTATCCAGAGGTTGTGGTGTTCCCAGTCGTTCGATATGGCTCAACGTAAAACGGGTGGCATTCCAGATTTTGTTAATAAAGTTTCGGTTACCCTCAATAATTTTTTCCGGAAGCTTGATGTCGCGCCCCATTACGGTCAAGCTGGTGAGGGTGAAGCGCATGGCGTCAGCTCCAAATTTATCTACAATATCAAGCGGATCAATGACGTTCCCTTTTGTTTTGGACATCTTCTCGCCATTTTCATCTCTGACAAGACCGTGGAGAAATACTTCCGGAAAAGGAACTTCGCCCGTCAGCTTAATCCCCATCATAACCATTCTGGCTACCCAGAAAAACAAGATATCGTATCCGGTGATCAGACTGGAGTTCGGATAAAAGTCTTTCATATCCTGGGTTTTTTCCGGCCAGCCCATGGTTGAGAAGGGAAATAAGCCGGAACTGAACCAGGTATCCAGTACATCGGTTTCCTGGGTCAGGTTTTTTGACTGACATTTTGGGCAGGTAGTCACTTCCGGTTCTTCCGAAACGATAATATGGCTGCAGTCGTCACAATACCAGGCGGGAATCTTGTGCCCCCACCAAAGTTGCCGGGACAGACACCAGTCCTGAATATTGTTCATCCATTCATAGAATACCTTCGTCTGACTTTCGGGTACGAAGCGCAGTCTGCCGTCCTCAACCGCCTGGATTGACTCACGTGCCATCTCAGTCATATTACAGAACCATTGGGTAGACAATCGAGGTTCGACGACTGTTTTGCAGCGCTGACAATGTCCGACAGAATGGCTATGCTTTTCGGTTTTCCTGAAAACCCCCTCCTTTTTCAGTAACTCAACAATCTGTTTTCTGGCCTCTAAACGATCAAGCCCCTGCAAGGGTGGGTAAATGTCATTAATTTCGGCGGTTTCAGTAAAGATGTTTACTGATGGCAATTTATGTCGTTGTCCCATCTGAAAGTCATTGGGATCGTGAGCGGGTGTGACCTTAACCGCACCGGTCCCAAACTCTGTCTCTACAAACTCATCAGCAATAACTGGAATGATACGATTCACCAACGGCAAACGGACGTTCTGCCCGATATACTGGTTAAATCTTGAATCGTCAGGATTGACGGCGACCGCTGTATCACCCAGCATCGTTTCAGGACGCGTCGTCGCCACAACAATTTCCCCATCCCCATTTTCCAAGGGATATGCAATATAGGTCAGGGAGCCTTCCATATCTTCGTGGTCTACTTCCAGATCCGACAGTGCTGTCTTGTCATGGGGGCACCAGTTGATAATGTATTCTCCTCGATAGATAAGCCCTTCATTATACAGGTCTACAAAACTCTTTTTGACAGCCTTGGAAAGACCTTCATCCAATGTGAATCTCTCCCTGTCCCAGTCACATGATGCGCCCAACCGTCGTAGTTGTTTGAAAATCGTACTGCCCGACTGCTCTTTCCATTTCCAGATCTCTTCGACAAATTTTTCCTGCCCAAGCGCTTCTCTTTCAATGCCCTTTTTTCTGAGTTCCCTTTCCACAACCATCTGCGTTGCAATGCCAGCATGATCTGTACCTGGCAGCCAGAGTGTTTTATACCCCTGCATACGTTTCCAGCGGATCAAAACATCTTGCAGCGTATTGACAAGCGCATGGCCGATGTGCAGAGATCCGGTCACATTGGGTGGGGGAATGACAATCGTGTATGATTGATCTGCATTTTGGGTATCCGGTGAAAAGCGCTTTTCTGATTCCCAACGCTCATACCATTTCGTTTCGATGTCCTGGGGCAGGTAATTATTCATGAGATTTCTGCTGTTGGTCGTGTTTTTAAAATAACTGTAACCGCACACTAATTTTTGTGTAAATAAACTAAAAAAAGGAGGATAATCAATGGACTACCCTCCTTTTCAACGATCTCTTACGTATTCTTCTACGATAACAACTTGTTTTGATAAACCCTAGCTATTCGCTTTGAAGAATGGCAGCGCACCACCTGCTTTCAGAACAGGAATGACGTCCATATCGTAAGCAGCAACTAAAGGAATTTTTGCGCCGTCAACAGCAAGATTCAGATCTCCGCTCAGATCGGAAGTATCAAAAGAAACCTTGGCACCCTTTTGAATCTTTTCATAATCAGCAGGATCCTTGAAAGTCAGCGGTACAATACCGAAGTTGACCAGGTTAGCTACGTGAATCCTGGCGAATGTCTTGACGATTACCGCTCTGATTCCAAGCCATCTTGGACAAAGTGCCGCATGCTCTCGGGAGCTGCCCTGACCATAGTTTTCACCGGCTATGATAAAACCGAAACCGCCGGCATCACGATGTGCAACAGCACGATCTGCGAAGGTGCCATCAACCAGTCTGTATGTGGCCTGCATTGCGTATTCCTTGACGTTGGATCGCAAGGGCAGGAATGTTCCGGCAGGTTGAATATCATCCGTACTGATGTTGTCATCCAGTCTCAGGAGTACTTCTCCTTCGAGTACATCTGGGAGTGGTTCGAAATCCGGCAGAGCCATAATGTTGGGTCCGCGAACGATTCCTGTCGCCTTAGCACCTGCAGGCATAATGAAAGAATCGGTATCAATCACAGGTGGAACTGCGTTAATGGTGATCTTTTTGTTTTCTGGAACAGTCATTTCACCGGTCAGCGCACTGGCTGCAGCAACGAGAGGACTGATCAGGTGAGCCTGCGCATCATCTGTACCTGAACGTTTCGGGAAGTTCCTGTTAAAGGTTCTCAGTGTGATTCCACCACTTGGGGGTGATCCACCTTGACCGATACAGGCACCACAACCATTTTCCTGGATCCGGACACCTGCCTGAAACATCATCTTGATGTAACCAGCATCTGCCAGTTGCATGGCAACCGCTCTAGAACCCGGGTAAAGCATGGTATCCACTTTAACTCGTTTTCCTTTCAGTGCTTCGGCAAACATGGCAATGTTTTCAAAGGAGCTGTTTGTGCAGCTTCCCACGCAGACCTGATGAATTTTTGTTCCAGCATGGTCTTTCATTTTTTCAACGTTACCCGGTGAAGGATAGATGGCCACTAATGGCTCAAGTTCAGACAAATTGATATCGATGACTTTTTCGAAACTTGCTCCGTCGTCTGCAGAGTATTCCTTATAGTCATCACCACGTTCTCGGTTTTCCAGATACGCTTTTGTTTGTTCATCACTTGGGAAGATGGAAGTAGTGGCTCCCATTTCAGCACCCATGTTAGTGATGGTTGCTCTTTCTGTCAGTGACAGTGTGGTAACACCAGGTCCTGCATATTCAAAAATAATCCCTTTTCCACCCTTAACTGAAACGATTTCCAGCATCTTCAGGATGACGTCCATGGCCATGCAATTATCAGCCAGTTGGCCTGTCAGGTTCACTTTAACAACTTTAGGCATTGGCATGGTGTACATCCCAGTTGCCATGGCCAAAGCCACATCGTACCCACCTGCACCCATAAAGATTGCACCTGCACCACCAGCGTTTACTGTGTGACTGTCAGCACCAATCCCTGTCATACCAGGTTTGACGAAGTTTTCCATGTTGGTGAAGTGGCAGATACCAGTTCCAGGAGGTGAAAAGATAATGCCCAATTTGGAGGCTACACTCTTCAGGTATTCGTGATCATCAGGGTTTCTAAAACCGGACTGCAGCATACTGTGGTCGACGAAGTTAACTGACAATGGTTTGACTTGGTCAATTCCCATTGCTTCGAGTTGAAGCATGGTCATTGTACCAGTTGCATCCTGGGTAAAAGCCTCGTCAATTTTGATTTTGATCAGTTCCCCAGCTGCAGGCAGCTCAGCTGGTTCAACCAGATGTTCCTTGAGAATCTTCTCAGTTAAACTTAAAGCGCTCATATTTCCTCTTTTCGTTTATAGGTTTCTAAATGCTCACGTCCGAGCATTATTCACATTAGCGATTTTTCCTCGGTATTTCATGCAGGAGAAATGCTGGAAGCTGCTAGCAACCCTTGTGAGGTTGGATATCAGTCAGTGCCAGTATTTAAGGGCTGACACTCGATCTCTTTCAATCTGTTTCCGGGAACCAACATCTCTGTTCCCGGTTTTTCAGTCAGGATTTACAAATTTGCAACGGCTGCATTCAATTCGGTGACAGCGTCAACTGAGATCTGTAAACTGGCTCTTTCTTTTTCAGTCAGAGGTACTTCAATGACTTCTTCCACTCCGTTAGCACCAATTTTTACCGGTACGCCCACATACAATGTATCATTAATACCGTATTCTCCTTTGGCGACTTGAGCGGCACAAGGAAAAACATTTTTTCTGTCGAAGAGATAGGCTTCTGCCATTGCGATAGCTGATGCGGCCGGTGTGTAGAAAGCAGAACCCGTTTTGAGAAGTCCAACGATCTCACCACCACCTTTACGTGTTCGATCAACAATTTCTTCCAGTCGGGCTGCTGTGATCGTTCCTTTTTCAACCAAAGCATCCAAGGATACACCGGCAATGCTGCTCATTCCAGTCAATGGTACCATACTGTCACCATGGCCACCGAGAACAAATGCATTTACTTGATTCACAGAAACCCCGAATTCCCAGGCCAGAAAAGTTTCGAATCGCGCAGAGTCCAGAACGCCGGCCATCCCAACTACCATACTGCCTGGGAGTCCAGCAGTTTTTTGGAGAACACCGACCATCACATCGAGAGGGTTGGTGATACAAACCACAAAAGCGTTTGGACAGTTGGCTTTGATACCTTCGCCAACCTGCTTGGTGATCTTGGTGTTGATTCCCAGCAGATCGTCTCGACTCATCCCTGGTTTTCTTGGAACACCTGCTGTGTTGATAACAACATCAGCATCTTTCAGGTCTTTATAATCGTTGGTTCCCATAATTGAACCATCAAAACCCTCAACGGGTCCGCTTTGTGCGAGGTCCAATGCTTTTCCTTGAGGTAAGCCCTCAATAATATCAAATATAACGACATCGCCTAATCCTTTCAGCAATGCTAAGTGTGCCAATGTTCCACCAATATTTCCGGCACCAATCAGTGCTATCTTCTTTCTGGCCATTGTTTCTCCATGGTTATACTGTAAACTCAATGGTTTAAAAATCCTGGTATTTGTCTCCAGGTAACTTTTTTAACTGCACAATATTTATTCAACTATCTTTTCTTTTTTGTGTGGGTTGAGTCAAGGTATTTGTTGAATTTGCTTTGATTCGGATTGAGTTAAATCAAAAGGTTAGTCATGTTGAAAAACCTGCTGCAAAACAGCAGGCCTCTCCATCATTCCCATTCTATTGTCCCTGGCGGTTTTGAGGTGATGTCATAGACGACCCGGTTGATCTTTTTTACTTCGTTAATAATGCGGTTGGATATTTGGCCAAGTAAATCATAGGGTAATTGTACCCAGTCAGCTGTCATGGCATCTGTGGAATTGACACAGCGGATAGCAATTGTCCAGTCATAGGTTCGGGCATCGCCCATCACACCGACTGATTTGATTGGTAGTAGTACAGCAAAAGATTGCCAGACTTTCCGGTACCAACCGGCGGCTTTGATTTCCTGCATCACAATATGGTCTGCTTCCTGAAGGACTTCAATCTTTTCGCGGCTGATTTCACCGAGAATCCGGATCCCCAGGCCGGGACCTGGAAATGGATGACGGTAGATCAGTTCATCGTCGACACCCAGGGTTTTCCCGAGTTCACGGACTTCGTCTTTGAATAGTTCGCGCAGGGGTTCCACCAGTGACATTTTCATTTTTTCAGGCAGGCCTCCCACATTATGATGGCTTTTGATAACAGCAGAAGGTCCTTTGAATGATTCTGACTCAATCACATCGGGGTAGAGGGTTCCCTGGGCTAAGAATTTGATATTTTGAAGTTTTGTTGCTTCCTGTTCAAAAATTTGAATGAACTCATTGCCGATGATCTTACGTTTCTGCTCCGGGTCACTGATGCCTTCGAGTTTTGTCAGGAATGTATCGGTTGCGTCCACATGGATCAGATTGATTTTGTAGTGTTTGGAGAAAAGCTCAATAACTCGTTCTGCTTCGCCTTTTCTGAGAAGCCCGTTGTTGACAAAAACACAGGTCAGTCTGTCACCGATTGCTTTATGCAGCATCACAGCCACAACCGATGAATCGACCCCGCCACTCAAACCGCAGATCACTTGATGATCCCCGACCTGCTCAATGATTTCATTGGTTTTGATTTCCAGAAAAGAAGCCATATCCCAGTCAGCTTTACATTGACAGATGTTGAAAATAAAGTTTTTCAGGATCTGGATGCCGTAGTCTGTGTGAGTTACTTCCGGATGGAACTGGATGCCGTAGATGCTTCTTTCTGTGTCGGCTATGGCTGCAAAAGGAGAATTACTGCTGGTGGCCAGAGACTGAAAACCAGCCGGCAGTTCTGTCACTAGATCACCATGACTCATCCAGACAGTCAATGCGGCTTGATCGGGGATACCGGTAAAAAACGGACTGCCTTTTTTAAAATGGAGTTCTGTGCGACCGTATTCGGAATGATCCGAACACTGAACTTTACCTCCCAGTAAGGATGCGATTAATTGCTGCCCGTAGCAGATACCGAGGATGGGAATTCCCCAACTGAATATAGCTTTATCAACCGTCGGTGAAAACTCACCCAAAACCGAACTGGGGCCGCCTGAAAGTATGATGCCTTCGGGCTTGAATGCTTGAATATCTGCAGGATCAATGGTACACGGGTGGATTTCACAATAGACACGTTGCTCTCGTATACGCCTGGCGATCAGTTGCGTATACTGGGAACCGAAATCGAGGATCAGGATCATGGAATGTTTTTGGGAAGGCGGTGTTGAGCCGGCACCGACTCGAATAAGTACAAATATCAAAAAATTTATTTTTACTTAAATGAAGTAAAAAGTCGATGGTTTTTAAGTCAGGAAAATCAAAAAGGAGCAAGTCTAGCTGCCATGCTAGCGGAAAGAAGAGCTGAGAAGCATGACAGCTGATGAAATAGGTTTCTGAGGACGGTATGATACGGGTCACATTTTAGAGATGTGGGCCTGCTGCTGCTAACTTGTTGTACTCATTGTATAAATATTTTACTGCAATGACGTCGCCGGTTTGAGGACCATCCTGTGCGTAGGCTTCGAAGTTTTCTATAAACATGGTGGCCAATTTACCTCTGGCTTCGTCGTAAGCCGCTGGATCTTGCCAGCTTTCTCTGGGAATAAGGATTTGGCTGTTAACACTTGTCAGTTGTTTTGGAATTTCGAATCCAAAGATGGGATCTTTTTCGAAGATACTGTTTTCAAGTGATTTATCCAATATCGCTTCCAGGATTTTCCGTGTTTCAACGATGGGGATTCGGTTTCCAGTAGCGATGTCACCGCCAGTCATACCTGTGTTAATCATAAACGACTGTATCCCATGTCGTTCCAGTTTCTGGGCAAGAAGTTCCGCGTAGATGTTCGGTCGTAAAGGTAAAAACGTAGAGCCAAAACAGAATGAAAATTCCGGCTCTGATGCGAGCTGCCGATCTTTAATTGAAAGACTGCATGAATATCCGGAAAGGAAATAGTAAACGGCTTGGTCTGTTGTCAATTTTGCGATGGGTGGCAGAACGCCTGACATATCATTCGCCAGGATAATCAGATTTTGAGGATGATCGCCCAAGCCGGGGATGACCGAATTGTGTATAAAGTGCTGTGGATAACAAACCCGGGAATTCAGGGTTTTTGACCCGTCTGCATAATCCACCATTCGTTTGGCGTCATGGGTGCAATTTTCCAAAATGGCGCCAAAACGAATTGCCTGAAAGATATCGGGTTCAGATTCACGGACAAGGTCGTTAACCTTAGCATAACAGCCGTTTTCAAGATTAAAGATGCCTTTTTCCGACCAGCCGTGATTGTCATCTCCAATCAAGCGACGGTGCCAGCTGCGTTTATTGGGATCATGGCAAAGTGTGGTTTTTCCGGACTCCTGAGAACCCATCAGCAGGGCAACATCATTTTCCTTGCCGACATTTGCGGCAGCATGAACAGTCAAAATCCCTTTGAGGGGTAAGATATAGTTCAGCATGGAAAAAACGGCCATTTTCAATTCATCACTATTTTCTGTTCCGCCGACAATAATCATCCCTGATTTTACGTCCAAAAGAACAAACTCTTTGCTGTGCAGGCCGTATTTTTCATATTCGTATTCCTGATAACCAGCAGCATTGATGACTGTGATGTCGGGTTTAAAGGAGACTAATTCTTCGTCAGAGGCGGGCAGTAGATGGTTCTGAAAGACATGCGCATGCCAGGCTTTTTCGGAGACCACTCTGACGGGTACTTTGTATTCCGGATCAGCACCGCTATATCCGTCATGCAGATAAAGATTTTTCCCTGACAGATAACTCAGCGCTCTGCCTTTCACTGTATTAAAATTTTGCTGAGAGATGGCTTTGTTGCCTGATCCCCACCAGATATTTTCTGTAGTTGAGGGCTCATCCAGGTAAAATTTGCATTCAGGCAATCTTTCCGGATGTTCACCAGAAGTAACCATCATAGCGCCGTTGGGTCCAAATTTGCCCTCACCATTTGTAAATTCGTGCTCAACCAGTTCTTCAACTGTCAGATTGCGGTAGATATTGCCAAAGCTGGTAAATTCCAAGTGTTCTAATCCAAATGTGTGGCCTACCATATTTTCTCCTGCTGAGTAAATTCCTGTTGAATGAATGATAATTCTTGAGTCGGCTAAACCGGATATCCTATCTGCAGACGTATCTTAAGCGGTTTTTGGGATTTTTAATTAAAACTACTCCACCAAAATACATCAATTACTTCAATGAAGAGCAGATCGACAGCTAGCCGAAAATAATACTTAAGTACGCTTATTTTAAAGGGAAAAAACTTAAACTGGCAATAATTTATTTTTATATCTGATACTTTATAAAGCTGCGGTCGTTACGAGGAGAAGAGAATTTTTTCGGTCGCTTCGATAGCAATGTGGATGATCTTAATATGAATTTCCTGAATTCTATCACTGGTTTGGCCAGGCACAATGATGGGCAGATCAACCATTTCTCTGATTTTTCCGCCATCTTTGCCCAGCAATGCCACGGTGTATATCCCCTGAGCGCGGGCAGCCTTCACGGCATTGCTAATATTGGGAGAGTTACCGGAAGTTGAAATACCCAGCAGCATGTCTCCGGATTGTCCCACGCCCTCAATATAACGCGAGAAAATATAATCGAATCCATAATCATTTCCGGTGCATGTTATATGAGAGGCATCGGATATCGCAATGGCCGGCAAAGCGTTTCTGTCGTTCCTGAAACGACCTGTCAACTCTTCTGCAAAATGCATGGCATCACACATGCTTCCACCATTTCCACAACTGATCACTTTGTGACCATTTTTGATTGTTGAGACGATTTTTTCAGAAAGCAGCCGAACTTTCTCAAGGTTCTGATCAGCGGCTAAAAATTGCGTCAGGACGTGTTGTGTTTCGGAAAATGATTTTTTAATTAGTGTTATCATAGCTGTTTTCCTTCCTTGAACTCCCGGAATCGGTACTAGGAAACCTCTTTTTTTCTTCCTGGCAGGAGCATAAATACCGCTCCCAGGGCGATCAGAAATCCCCCTGTGCCGTAGAGCAGGTAATCAATAAAGCTGAGAGGGCCGTTTAACAGGACCAGCAGCAATATGCCGACAGCCAGACTGGTGATGCCGTCCTTGTAGCTTTTGCGCAGCAGCCAGCGATAAAGTCCGTATCCGCATAGTCCGATCGGTCCGAGCCATGTAATAAAACTTGAAACAAAAAGGGTTACACCACCTGTAACAATTAACTCAGCTCCCCGAATACGTCTGTTTTTGGGTTTTTCAAGTTCTTTCATTTCAGTTTCCTCCGTTGGATGATTACGGTTTTTGCATACCGATGGCTTTACGAACTTGTTCAAGTAACGGTCTTGCGATGGATCTGGCTTTCTCGGCACCTTCTGCCAGAATCAAATCGATCTGATTTTTGTCTGTCATCAGTTCGTTGTACCGTGCGCGTCCTTCCGCCAAAAAGTTGTCAACCAGAGTAAATAGTTCCCCTTTTAACTCACCATATCCAAGTCCTCCCGCCCGATATCGTTCTCGGGTTCTGACAATGGATTCCGCAGGTGCAAATTGAGAATATATCGCAAAAAGATTGCAACTGTCCGGGTCTTTGGGTTCGTGTACTTCTTTAGAATCTGTCACGATTTGATTGATCCGTTTTTTCAGCTTTTTAGAAGTCGTGTAGAGAGGGATCTCGTTTTTATAGCTTTTACTCATTTTCCGTCCATCAATACCGGGAACTGTTTTTACTTCTTCTTGAATCAACGGCTCGGGCAGGGTCAAAATGTTTCCAAATGTTTGATTGAATGCTTGGGCAATATCACGTGTGATTTCAAGATGTTGTTTCTGATCCTGGCCCACGGGAACTACATGGCAACTGAACAACAGGATATCGGCCGCCATCAGAATAGGGTAGTAGAATAGACCGCAATCAATCCCATGGTCCAGATCATTTCCAGCTTCTGTGTTGACATCAGTGGCCGCTTTATATGCATGAGCTCTATTGAGTAATCCCTTGGGAGCCATGCACGATAGTATCCAAGTCAATTCAAATACTTCCGGGATGTCAGACTGCCGATAAAAGGTTACCTTACTCGGATCAAGACCAGCAGCCAGCCAGGTAGCGGCCAGGCTGTAAATTTGTTCTTGAAGCAGCGCTTTGTCCTTGACGGATGTTAAAGCGTGGTAGTCGGCAATAAAGTAAAGGGCGTCATGGGTTTTTGCCAATTCCAACGCAGGTTGGATAGCACCCAGATAATTTCCGATATGGGGTGCCCCCGTGGGCTTAATTCCGGTTAAAGCGATCTTTTTCATGTGACTCTCTATTCGTATCGACTGGCTGAGGTAAGTTATCGTTTGACTTATGACATCCAGAATTAACACTTTTACCCAAACAAGTAAATGCCATGCACCTTGACTTTGGTTGTTTGACTGAATTCAGCATTGATAACAACCGTGAAATATCGTATGCTGCTTGACATAACAGCATCTCCAGAAAGCGAATGCGGTTGCTGAATATTAACTCCAATTTCCACATAACAATGGATCCAGTGATCAGATTGCAAGGTACAGACGGTATCAGAGGCCGAATTGCCAATGTAGAACCCCGGGCTCATGGCATGAATGCCTTAATTTATTTTCAAGAGACCGGATTTTTAACCCCGGCGTTTTTTGAACACTACACTTATGCCTACGCAAGTTTATTACTAGAGGCCGGAGGTATTCAAAAAGGGGAAGCCATTGTTATTGGGTGGGACCCAAGGGACCAAGAGGGAGATTTTAACACCGCGGCGGTTGCTGGGATTTGTAAAGCTGGATTGAAAGCGATCATGGTAGGGGTATTGCCTACGCCAGCGATTCCACTTTACATGCTTTCACAAAAAGCCGCTGGTAGTGTGGTCTTGACGGCGTCTCACAATCCTTCTGATCAAAATGGGATCAAACTCTTTCACGGATGGACCGCGTTAAAATTCCTTCCCAGTGATGATGCGGCGCTGACTTCTAAGATCATTGCACAACAAAATCTCGACCTCGAAAATATTTCGGTAACAAAACACTCTGAAGATCATATCGCTGCGGCAAAATCATTTTTTATAAAATATCATGACGATCCACAGAACAGCTGGATTGATCAACAAACCTTTGATGATGTTGTTTTGGTAATTGATGCTTCAAAAGGAGCTGTGGCGACAGTAGTGAGAGAGATTTTCGGCAGATATCAGTTCCTGGACGTAATTTATACCAACCTTGAGGGCAGTATCAATGAATGTTGTGGCGTTGCCGATCTGGAAGGAAAAGAATTGATTCAGGCAGGTGAGATCACTGAGGAGGAGGGACGATTTTCGTCCTATGAAACCTTACAAACCATGATTGGAAAAGCCCGTGCAATAGCGGGTGTTCAAGCTGGTAAAACGCAAATAATCGGTCTTGTATTCGATGGAGATGGTGACCGTTGTTTTCGCCTGGATTACCATCCCTATAAGGATGCCGTAATGGTATCTTCTGGAGATCAACTGGGAATCCATCTCGCAAGATATATCAAACAGCGTGACGGTTTAAAATCAGGGGATGCATGGTTTATCAATACAGTAGAGAGTGATCTGAAAACAGCTATCACTGCGGAAGAAGAGGGGTACCAGTCTGTAATAACGGGTGTTGGGGATAAATGGATTTTAAAAAAAGCGGTTCTGGATTTGATCCAGGGGCAGCTCAACGATAATCATTCGCTGTCTACTTCTTTAAAAGTCTTCCTTCAAGCCGATGTGTCCGGTGAGGATCTTTCAGGGCTTGAAATATCAATGGCATGGAAAGCCTATCTCCAAGCGGATGTCGCCAAAACGGAACCCCCGCAATATCGTTATCAGATCGGTATTGAAGAATCAGGGCACAGTATTCTGCCCGGTTTTATCAACGATGGCATGGCAAGTCTTCGCTGCTTTGCCGGTAATGGTATTAAATCTGGATTGAATTCCCTGGTGGCGGTTCAGCAGACAGCCCCTGCTCGAAATGCGGAGAACCGAATTTCCTATCTTGAACATCCATTTTCAGCAGGGATCAAGACCACACTTTATACTTATTATGTGAATAAAAATCAATTGCAACCTGACTCAACCTTCAGCCAGGAATTGGAGCGCGAAGTCCAGAAGACGGTTGATGAGTACTTCACGTCGGATTATCAAGCAAGCCGGATCCGATTTCCGGAAGAGACTTCGCTGATCTATTTTAAGATCCTAAAAGACGAAAAGACAGCCGGCGCAGTCTTTATTCGCAATTCAGGAACTGAAGATAAATCAGCCCTCTACTTGAGAGGTGAAACGGAATTGGCACCTGTTCTAGAGAAGATCGGACGGGTCCTGCATCTATTCCTGCTTAAAGGGATGAAAAACCCCAAGAGCGATTTTGTACGATTCGAAATAGATGCTTTAAAAATGATCTCTGAAGGTCAATCACTGACCCCTCTCACGGAAAAATACCCGACGTTGCCATATGAGCGTATTTTGAGTGAAGTGGAGTTCAAAGAGGGTTTGATTGGAAGGGAGGGAAAAGATCTGCTGTTGACCGAGAAAGGAAAATTACTTAATGATTATTGGGAAAGACAAGATTAAATCAATCCTGAGGAGAAAAAATGAAGAGAACATTCCTAACCGTTCTGTTGTGCGCATTGTTGAGTTTTTCCATCTGTTATGCTCAATCGCAAAAGAAAGCTCCAGGAAAAAAGAATCCGTCAAGCCCAGCCGAAGAATCATCCAATGTTACCTACGTTTCACCCAAGAAGGTGATCATGCTGCCTGGCGGCGTGCAGAAAATAAACAAAGGGAAGGCTTCTCTGGTGATAGAATATGAGAAATTGCATAAGACTAAGAAATTTCCAATTATCCGAATTCAGGGAATTCCGTTCAAACTCAGAAAAAAAGGCAATAATCTGGTATTTACCTGGCAGCAGGCTGGTTATGAAGTGATTTGGGCAAAAGGGGGTCAAGAGGTGATTTTGATGTCTTCAGACCCATTCAAAAAACGAAAAACGTTCTCCGTTAAAAATAAGGATGTTAAAAACAGCATTATCTATAAAGGATTGACCGTTGAAACCAAACGGCGTGACGGCTCTATGTCAAAGATGGAAATCGTGGATGTCATCAAAGATTCAAAAGGGAATATGGAGAAATTCTCAGTCCGAACCTTTGCGAATAAAGCCAATCCTGCGGAATTCCAAAATGAAAATAATATTTTAGCTCCGGAATTTCATAAGCAATATGAAAAGGGGATCAACGACGAAGTGCTCTATATTTTCACATCAAACAAGAAAGGTGAGATCTTCGTCTATTATCGATAGTGGTTGTCTGAATTCGACACATCAAACAGACATTAGTACTTTATGCAGCAAGAAACATTTCCCGTTTCACTTCATTCATACGCGTTTCAGCTCAGGAAAAAACTGCTGAAACGGGCATCACTTCAAGAACTTCTCGATTGTCACGCACGTCATCAGGAATTTCTGGGACGGGTGTCACCCTTGATCGGAGCCCGTCATCTTTCCCTTTCTGATCGTTTTGCCTGGAAACTACTTCGGGAAATCAATATTTTGAGTCTTGATTTTTCTAATGAAAAAAAATCTGCTAACCCGGAAAATGCAACTCAAGACGCTCAGGGAATTTATCTGAATCTGGAAGATGTTGTGAAGAATGTGCAGAAAATCTGGTTTCCTGAAATGAACAGCTCACCAAAAATCGTCTGGCTGAAAAGGTTTTCTACCCGAAAACTGGCCCACTATTCTTATCAAGCAGATGAAATCGCATTTTCCTTGATTTTTGACTCAATGGATGCGCCTGCTGAAATTTTGAGTTATTTGGCCTATCATGAATTATTGCATCGTCAGCTGGGAGCAAAACGAAAGAATGGCCGTCAATACGCACATACAAGCGAGTTTAAATCCCATGAACACCTCTTTCCAAATTGGCGATCCATTGACAAACAGATCAATCGATATATTTATGACACCGTTTGATTTCCATGATTCGTATCAAACCAGATAAATATCAATACTCCCGGCATAAACCACGCCTTGGAAACAAATTAAGGTTTAAACTGGAAGAGAAAACATTCGTTGAACCCATTAAGCCTGATGAGACAGGTTAAAAATATTGTAACGATTCACCATTTTCGAAGCAGATGTGGAACAGTTACAAAGCATAAAAAATACATGAAATGATCTTAGCGATTGAAACATCCTGTGACGATTCCGCCGTTGCGTTGCTAAATTCTGATGGAGATGTCATTTTCAGCCAGATTTCCAGTCAGACAGAACTACATAAAAAATATGGTGGTATTGTACCGGAAATAGCTAGTCGCAAGCATTTGACGACGTTACCGCTTCTTTTGCGGTCCCTGATGGAAAGCCGGGATTTGAATTTGAAAGATCTGAAGGCGATAGCGGTCACGTATGCTCCCGGATTAATCGGTTCGTTGCTGGTTGGGGTCAGTTATGCAAAAACACTAGCCTGGATGCTTGATATTCCGGTTATTCCGATTGATCACCTGGAAGGGCATCTTCTGGCTCCGTTTTTAGATAATAAGGCGATTCGTTTTCCTTATCTGGCTTTGATTGCATCCGGTGGACATACCCACTTGATTCATGCCTGTAATCTTGGAGAGTATCAACTGCTTGGCAGAACAATGGATGATGCCGCAGGTGAAGCATATGATAAGGTTGCCAAAATGTTGGGATTTGAATATCCAGGTGGACCACTGATTGAAAAATTAGCAGCTTGTTGTCCCGAACCATCTATTACTTTCCCAGTACCTTTGAAAGGAAAAAAGACAATGAACTTCAGTTTTTCCGGCTTAAAAACGGCAGTCAGAAACGAGGCGATACGCCAGGGAGTGTACGTAGAAGGTCAACGATTGATGACGTTCGATGAGTATCTTGAGATGCCGAATACGGACCGGAAAGAACGGATCGCTGATATTGCAGCTAGTTTTCAGAAGATAATGACCGTTATTATTACCGAGCGCATGGTAGATGCCCTCAAAAAAACACGGTTGAAACAACTGGCTCTGACCGGAGGTGTGGCGTCGAATACGGGTCTCCGAGCAAGTTTATTACAAATGGCAGCCCGTAAAGGTGTCCAGGTTTTTTTTCCTGAGGTTGAAAATTGCACAGACAACGCTGCGATGATCGGCTATACGGCTGTTCAGTATCTGAACGCTGGGAAAACTGACTTTGAGCCGGTTTTACGACTGAATGCCTCTTCAAAAAGCCCAATCGGGCTGATGAATGTTCAGGTCTGAAACTCCTTTCAGGGGAATAAGCATTGACATAAACCAAATTGAGCAAGATAATTTAACAGAAATCATCACAGAATTAAAAATCTTATTTCATTCCTGGTCTAATTGAATGGTAATAGATAAATAAATCGAGAAATGGAAAATACAACTGAACAATCAAAAAAAACTTTAGCTATCTGGGGAATACCGATAGCCATTCTGGTGATCCTGATCGTTGTCCTGATTTTAGAATTGAACAGCGACGAAGACGTCATGGAAACACCTGCTCAGAAAGAAGAAATTGTGGTCCAGGCGACCGATGGTAAAACTGAAGGCGTGATACTGGAAGTGCAACCAATCCTGGAGGCTGAAGAGCAATCAGAAGAACCAGCGGTCCCCATGATTGAGTTTGAGGACGATGAAAACGAACCTAAATTGGCAGAATACCTTGATGATGAGGAAGCTGAAAAGTCATATATTGTCGAAGAGGGTGACAATCTTTGGAAGATCGCCAAGAGGAAAGATTTCCTGGACGATCCCTGGAAGTGGAAAACGATCCTAATTCAGAATAAAAGCAAAATAAACTACACGATCTTTTCAGAAGAAACAGGACAGTGGAAGGTGATGGTTGATGCCGGGAAACGTCTTGTCGTAAGATCTGAAGAGACCTCAGTCTCTAAAACCAGCTTTGATAGAACTCGAAAAAAACGTTACGCGGTACAGCTGCTATCGCTAAATACCGACCAGTTGGATATAGGTGTTGATATTGTCAAATTCCTGATCAAGGACGGTTATCATGCCTATCTTTATCGCACCCGGGAAAAAATCAAAAGACCAAATCTTAAGCAAGCCCAATACTTCTATCGCATTCGGGTAGGCTTTTTTGAAACAGAAAGAGAGGCGTTGAGCGCTGGTGAAGATATCATCGAGCAGTATGACGACAAGAATGTTTTTCCACCTGACTACTGGGCGGTGCTACCAAGCTACAGTGAATTGAATGGCGAATTAATCGATTTTGGAATTCAACGGAATAAACCCTGGATTATCCAGTTAACAGACAATACCAGTCGAAAGGAAGCGATTAACGATCTAAAATCACTTGTCTCTTTTGTTGATTACTCTTATATTTCACAAAAGAGAGAGGAAGAAGGTGGTTTTCGTTACCGGACCCGCGTCGGTTTCTATGAGACAAAGGCAGATGCAGGAAAGGTCTTGGCAAAAATTAAGCAAAAAATCCCTGATCGGTTTTACAATTCACAGATTTTGGAGATCAAACACGTTATGGAAGACGCGATCGGTCAGTCTACCGGGAAAACTTCTCTGAAAAAACTGCGCTAAACACCGCACCATAGCCGACATAGCTCATCCGGTAGAGCAGCACATTCGTAATGTGCAGGTGACCGGTTCGACTCCGGTTGTCGGCTCCACAAATACCAAGACTTCCGAGACTCTTTCAAAATTGAAACATTTCTGTGTCACAAAATGTGTCCCATTAAAATGGGTAAACTGTGACAAACAGAGTAAAAAGAAATAACACCTTTGCAAGTCGCTCACAATCACATTTGATTCGAAATAACAATGCCCAAAACTTGTTGTAATATATAATGTGGTAATTAGAAAAAATCATCTTTGAGCTCATAACCCGAAGGTCGGAGGTTCAAATCCTCCTCCCGCAACCAGTAACATCAAAGGCTTGAACCAGAAACGGTTCGAGCCTTTTTTTGTGTCCCCACCACTATCCCGTGGGGTAAAAAAAGTAAATTCTCTGTTATCAGCTGAATAGAAAGGATCTACAGGGAATTTTGTGCGATTTTCCCGTCTGTTACCATCAAGCAGCCTTTCTATAGTAGTATTTCAGCACACCTCCCAGCCGACTCCTACATTCAATCTTACTGTGTCGATCCCGAGGATTGTATTCTTGAGATGGAAACAGTAAGCAATTATTCTTGCCCTGATGATTTCGCTCCTGGTGATAATGGAATGAGTATTCTTTCAAAGCCCGCAATAGACTTTCATCACCAAAGAAAATCAGCCCAGAAATGCATTCAGACTTGATGGATAAAACCCATCTCTCAGCGAATGCATTCAAATTCGGGCTCCGGATAGGCAACTTCAATGGCTCCACTCCGCCGGATTTAATTATGGAGCAAAAGGAGTTGCAGAACTTGGAGTTTCTATCGTGAATCAGATATTTGCAGCCTTCCAAGAATCCCCAACCTTCCATAGTAATATTCCGGGCTATCTGTTTCATCCATTCTTCATCTGGATATGGTGTCATCCCGGCAATATGTACTTTCCTCGAACCGATATGAATGAAAAACAAGACATAATATGTGATTAGTCCGACTGGAGTAATCACCTCCGTTGTGAAAAAATCGCAAGCAGCAATAATGTTTTGATGTTGCTTGATGAAGGTTGCCCAGGTAGTATCTTGATCCCTTTCCGGTGCAGGTGGGATACCGTTGCGTTTCAATACATTTCCCACGGTTCGGTCGCTGATTTTGAACCCAAGATTGGAAAGCGCTCCTGAAATTCGGTCATATCCTCAACCTGGATTCTCCTCGGCACAATGGATAATCAGTTTTTCAAGCTCAATACTTATTGGAGGTCTGCCAAATGTCTTTCGGTAGGAAGATCCATCGAATTTCATTGCTACCAGTTTTCTGAACCATTTTAGAATTGTCTCCGGCTTTACAATACAAGAAATCTCTTTCAGAGCCTTAAGCCCCATGCGTTTACCAATCTTGGCTAGTTGAATCCTTTCACTGTCGTTGAAGTGAACCGGCTTCTTTAGTTTGGATTTCAGGATTTTGTTTTCCACCGCCAGATATTCATTCCTGATCAATAATTCTTCATCTACCCGACCGCTAACTAAAGCCAATGCTTCGACAGCTTCCATAAAGCCTCCATTAATTGCTATACTATTCTAATTTTATGGGAGAATTTCTTGTTTCCCAGAAACTTAACAGGGCAGTCAAAGAAGCGCAATTGGTATGACGGACGGAATTATTGTCTATTTTTCGGCTGTAACTATTGTAAGCAGGGGGTTTAGAGAGGAAATACTTTTTTCACCCCACGGGATTCGGTTCTTTTCACGTCAGGAAATATGATGGCTATACTGGGCGCAACCCGAAAACAGGGGAGAAGGTTGAGGTTCAACCAAAGAAATTGCCGGTGTTTCGTGCGGGGAGAGAATTAAAAGTTATGGTAGATCTAAAAAAGTGAATCGTTGATCGATCCATTTCAAAAGTAGTCTAGGATATCTTCTCAGCGATCTGTTCCTGAATCAATATTTCTATCCCGGTTTTCACTTCATTATAAACAGCGATATCTACATTTTCTTTGACCTCAAGTGAAACGGCCAATCCATAAGGAATCGACACATCTAATGGGCTTGAGTCTTCTCTACATTGGACTGGAATTACTAAGTGGTCGTTTTGGATAAATTCACCAACTTTTTTACCTTCGATAATCTCATGTTGGACGGTTCCGTTTTTTACTTGACGCCAATCTGCCTCACTTCTTCCCCCACCCACTTTAGTGTCGAGGCCCGCTGGGTCAAAAGCTAACGCTGCTTTTCTGTAGCTACGATTATCATTTGAAATCGGAGATAACCAGGCTAAAGTAATTGTCAGCCGCCTCCAACAATCCATGCCTGCTAGGCTGCTTGGAACAGGGAATTTAAACTCGTGCCTATCGTCTTTTTCAATCGATCCATATCCGAAACCCGTTGCCCGGTTGTAAGCACACTCCAGCGATTTCTGCACATCAGCTTTACCATATCCCAGAAAGCGGGCGAGCTCATTTTTTTTATTGTAACCTTCGAGGTTAAGATAATTTAGGATGCTATCTGAGAAATTTTGCCATGATGCACCATGGACTAAAAGAGCTTTCAGCAGTGGGGCAATATTCTGTTCAGGATACTCAAATTTCTGCTCGGGATGTTCCTGGTCCCATTTTTCAAATTCCATCTCTAACACATCATATATCATGCCAAGACTTCTGGTTGCTAAAGCTGTCGCATTACTTGTGCCTCTTGCGTATAGAGTCCGAGTCGTATCTCCTTGATTAATTGGCGCACCAGCAACTTTTTGACCTGGAGGGAAATGATAATTGTTAACTTGATATCCTTTACCATCAATGTAGCTAAATAGTTGCCTACCTCCTGGAAAAAGAATGTCAGGCTTGATAGCAGATCTAAAACCTAAACCAAGAGACGATATTGGTGAAGGAAATTCGGTTGATGGCAGTATGTCAACATCGCCTACATGCGCCACTATAGAGGAATCATCGTGGGTTGCACCAATTGTTATCGCATTGATCGATTCTCCCGGAGATAATATCCTTCTATTCCGTCTGGCATTATTGATAGCCTTTAGCGTGGCTGTTATCTTTTCATCATCCCCAAAATTATTGAAATCCTCTTGGCTAACATTTATTTCTATTGGGTCAAGCGCGTTTCCAGCGCTTACACAGAACAGAACTTTGTATTTGAAAGAAAGCCAATCTAGCAGCCTTGCCATAGGACTCATGTGCCTGAGAAAAACTCTGTTTGGATCTCCTACGGATAGGTTAATGATCTTTACGTTTGGTGCTGTTGGCGGAATATCTCCTTCTCCTTCAAACATTCTTCTCACCGAACGCTCAACCAAATCTTCAAAGAATACGTCTTCAGGAACCTGCTCAATCCTGTCACGAGAATTATTGGGTTTAAAAATCGGTCTGACGTACAATCTCCTGAAAAGAGGGGCATTATCCGCATCTAGTTCGCCATGGCAAATAAGTGATGCCATGGCAGTTCCATGTCGAAATTCATTTGGTTCATATTCTTCCAGGAAACCGTCCGGATCATCAATATCAAGAAAATCCTTAAGGCATGCGTGCTGAGCAAATGGGTATCCATCAAAAAGAGCAATGACTGGTTCGCCATCTGGTGCTGAGAACTGGGTTATCTCACCTACTTCCCCATCAGGAAGCTTCATAACACTGCTTTGTGGATTTGGACGAAAAAATGCAATACCACCATAAGCGAATATGGCTCCATAGTCTTCATTAACAGCTCTTTCAATACAACTAACCGGGAGCTCGATTTTGAGTGCATGAAACCTGATCTCAGGAATTTCGCAGCTGGCTATGACTTGTCCGCCTTCCTGTTTTACTAGTTCCTCTACTGTCTTTTGGCGGTCCTTGCGCTGTGCTCCGTCATTTGAATAGGCAAGTTCCACTTCAAATGCGATCATTGAGCTGGTTCCACTTTTAATTTCAAGTTCTTGATTCCAAAGCTCAATAATTCCAGTATCTCGGATTCGGTCTTCAACATCCCAAAACCGAACATTACGAAGATGTGAAAAAAGATCTTTCCAGACTCCAATTAAATCAGGCGGATTTTGTCCTCTTTGATTTGCTTCGAATAAATGTTTTACTTTCTCAAGAGCTTGCCGATTACTTAAGCTCAAATATAGTCTCCCAGAGAGCTGTTTCTTTTTCTCGTCATTTACAGCAGAAACAATTTGATCCAGATGGTCTATATACTCATTGGGGATTTTATCGACCAATGTTTCCTTCGATATATCCTCAACTAGATATCCCTTGTCATCTATCAAATTGTTATCACTAAAAATACTATGTATTATTTTTGAATCTTTTGCTTTAATATCCTCAATTCGTTTGCTGAAAAAGAGCTTGCCTATTTTGGGAATTTGGAAGAACGCATCATCGCTGCTAATCTCTTCCAGATCAGATTCATGCTGCCATTCAAGCCCTTCAATCCTATTTACAGCATTCTTAAAGTTCTCAATTTTTCCAATTGTCTCAATTACAAGAATATTCTCAGGGCTTTGTCTGTCAGGGGTCTCAACGATGGTGGACTCAATCATAGTCCGAAATTTTCTTGAAAAGCGATTGGATTGCTCTTCCTTAGTAGGCAGCTTTATATATTCGAATATAGGTGAGGGTCTTTTGATACGATCTAAAGGAGGTCCCGGATTGGGCAACATTAGTAGTGGTCTATCTGGCATCAAAAATCCTATTCAGTTAGTTTTGACGTTTTTTAGCCCATTTTTTCAGTCTTGTATCTATTATCTTCTTTGGGTTATCCTGTTCCCTTTGAAGTATGGCTTGACGTAGGACATCAATACAAAAATCCTCAATTTCTGAATAGCAACCACCAAATAATTTATCAGATAGAGCAATCGGGCTTCTCTTAAAATTAAATTGGGATTTTTGTTCAAATTTATCTATGAAGGCAACTATTTGTTGTTTAGTTGGATTGGGCAGTTCCATTTTTATCTGGAATCTTCGCCAAACGGCGCGATCTAATAATTCGGGATGATTACTAGCTGTTATGACGATTGTATGACTTGGAAGTCGATCAATTTGAAGTAGAAGCGAACTGACAACCCGTTTAATCTCACCGGTTTCTCGGTTGTCTCCCCTCTCTTTTCCAAGGGTTTCAAATTCATCAAAGAAGAGAACGCACTTCCTAGTACGCGCAATATCAAATACCTTTTGAAGTCTTGACGCAGTCTCTCCTAGATAGCTTCCAATCAGGCTGTCATACCGAACCACTAGAATCGGATACATTAATTCATAGGCGATAGCTTCTGCTAAACTCGTTTTACCGTTTCCAGGCGGTCCGGTAAGAAGAATTCTATTTCTTGGCACCAATCCATAGCTTTTAAGAAGCTCAGCTCGCTGATGCTCTTCCGCTATTTCTTTACTTGAAGATACGATCTCTTCATTTAGAACTAGATCTTCTAATTTTTTTTCCGGATTGATTTCGAAAACTAGATCTTTTGCTCCATTTAAATTATTTGGTGTCTGTTGTCTCACAACAGGAGGAGACTCATTTAATAAAGAACTCAGTCTATCAGCTAACACTCTATGATTTTTTGATCTTTCCTCGGCAATTAGCACTTCTATTGCTTTTCTGAGCGAAACTAAATCCCCTCTGATCCCTGATTTAATAATGCTTATTAAGATATCCGCTCTTGCCATGGGTCAATCCGAAGTAAAATTGAAGAGGTCCTTAATTCCCTATCTGGTTTTGATAAATTTGAACAGTCTTTAAATCAGTATAGATCGTTTGTATCAATGAAAAGCGTCCAATACGGCAGTCTTTCAAGTTCAAAATATTTTTGTATTGATTAAAAAGCATGACATACTAGGTAAACTTCGACAATTCGTATCCCATCTCAGATATTTTCTGGACTGTATCCAATTGAGATACTAAGTCTACTTTTCTTCTGCCAATAGTTCAGAAAGTTGCCCTTGAACATTTCTTTCGCAGTCTCGGTATATGAGCAGAGTTCTGACGTCTTTGTGGTCGCTGAAGTCAGATACCTCTTCAAGCCCAATATCAGCTTCCCTAGAGCGTTTTACACATTCTGTTATCGCTGTGTGGCGGATGCCGTGTGGGCGGGTTTGGATCCCGATTTGTTCGCCTAGTTTTCTGACAATCCGGTAGACGCTTGTCCCTGTCAGCCGCTCACCTTTGCGGGCATTGTCAAAATTGGTAAACATCGCCCATCTGCGGCTCCCCGGATTTCAATCCAATCCAGCAGCGCTAGCAAAGTCACATCTGGTAAATGCTTTAATTTCTTCCGTGTCCGACGTTTTAGATCCACCCACAGGCTCTTTTGCTCAATATCCAGATCGGCCAGGTCGAGGCCAGTCACAGAGCCCCGCCGCAGTCCTAGATCATAAAGCAATCTTAAGATAGCATGGTCCCTGATTGCTTTTGCAACATTAGGCTGTTGGTAATTCACCAAAAGCATCTTTTGGAAATTCTCCAGACCAGGCCCTCTAGTATCCCTGTAGGACTCGACAGGTAGGCTTTTCACCTCCAGCTTCCACGAGACAATCCCCAAAGTGGCTCCAAGCTGAATTAAAGAACGCAAGGCCGACAGTCGTCGATTGATAGTCGTCGGTTTTAGTCCCTTCTTCTGCAGATAGGTTTTGTAAGTCAAGCCGATAAAATTGGCCTGGCCGTGAGTCATTTCGATTAAAATCCTGGCTGATTCCGATATGGTTTTTACACCGAGAAATTCAGAAAATTTTTCGATATCAGAGCGGTACGCCCTTATAGTCGCTTGGCTCTTGCGATTTAAGAAAGCTCTAACGAGGGTGCTGGCTGAATTGATAAAACTGCATTTTCGGGCGAGATTTTGGTTCATGTCTGTACTCCTTGATGGTTAGCGGTACTATGAGAGTACGCTAACGTGCATTAAAGTACACTGCCCTGAATTAATAAAGAAACGCTGAACTTCGGCGTTTTGGTTAAGGCGTTGATTTTGATCGGGTCAGAAAAAGTCGGGATGATCAGTGCGGGTTTTTGAAACAGCTTGAACTATGCAGGCAAAATTATTCCTGCAGGTACTCAGCGACCATTTTGCAAGCCAAGTCAAATTCAGATTCGTCGTTAAACCCGGTATGAACATGAATTTCGCCCGACTTATGGTAGTACACGACGAATTCATAATCTTGGAGACCATAGAAATCCTCGGCCGATTCATCATCAGTTGAGTAATACTCATTGAATTGATCCACGGTTTGAACCTCTGTCAGCCAGAGAGCTTCATCCGGGCAGCCATGCTCAAGTAATGCAGTGCATTTCAGCTCTTCATAGTAGTCAACGGAGTTTTCCGTCGATTTTGATTCAATGAAATGGCGTTTACTCTTCCAGACCAAGGTAGGATCGTCGTGTTCAAGCAAAGCTGAGAAACTGACTTCATAGGGAGGGGTGTTTTTTGTCTTGACTAACACTTTAATGGGTGACTAACACTTTAATGGGTGACCCCATTCTCTTGATAACCGGAGTCTTCGCCACAAGTTCCGGATCACGCGCGCGCGGTAAAACCTAAAACCAATTTGTTGAGTCAGTTATACAGCGTTAAACGGGCTTTTTAAAAGTTCCCGGGACAGGCGGCCGCAAAAAGGTTAAGGGACTGAAACAAGGGTGAATACAACGTTCTTTCTCTTATGCTTCTAGCATTTCTTACTGCTTTTCCAGGATCTTCACGCCTTGATCTTGAACGAGTTGAGGGTTGCAAGTTACACAAAAATAATCATCAGAGCCTGACTTTTGAACAACAATTTACTATTCTGAAGTTTCCAAATCAGACAGGAGAATATTCTATGAAGGTCAATGCTAATGGTATCCAAATAAACTACGAAGTCTCAGGACGAGAAGATGGACCTGTAGTGGTGATGAGCCACTCTCTCGGCTGCAATCTGAAAATGTGGGATGTCCAGCTAGAAGCTCTGGAACCTGAATTCAGGGTCGTGCGTTTCGACACCCGTGGCCATGGGCTCAGCGACGCCCCTCAAGGGAAATATTCGCTGGATATGCTGGAACAGGACGCGATTGCTCTCTTGGATGCCCTGAACCTGGACAAAGTTCACTGGGTGGGATTGTCCATGGGCGGTATGATCGGACAACACTTGGCCATCAATCATTCCCAGCGCCTGAAGAGTTTGTGCCTCTGCGATACAGGACCGGTAGTGCCACCGGAAAGTCAGCCCTCATGGCAGGAACGTATCGATCAGGTCAGGAAAGGAGGCATGGCCGCCAGGGTTGAGTTAACCTTTGCGAACTGGTTTACACCTGCATTCCTCAAGGATGATCCACCTGTCCTGGATGAAATTCGGCAACAGCTTCTTTCGACCCCGGTTGACGGTTATGAAGGATGTATCTGGGCGATTCGGAGTCTCAACTGCATTGATCGTCTGCCTGAGATCAAAACCCAGACATTGATCATGGTGGGTAGAGAGGATTTCGGAACTCCAGTCGAGGTCTCTCAAATCATGCATGACCTGATCCCGGAATCGAAGATGGTTATCATCCCCGATGCGGCCCACATATCCAATATAGCGCAGCCCGAGGTATTCAACCAGGAATTGCTGTCGTTTCTAAACAGTCAATAAAGAATCCGTGCCCAAAGGACACGGTTTTCTATCTTGAATAAACATTCTTCAGCCGGGTGTGGTTCTGTATCGATCCATGCGCCAGATTAATCCGCCAGAACATGCCGTTTTTCCCTGATAAAAATACAGGCAAGCACGGCAACCAGAGACAAGATCATATAAAGGAAGAAAACAGTCTGGTAACTCTCCGTTGCATCAAAAAAAGCGCCACCGGCATAGGCAAAGATACCGCCACCCAGGTGATGAATGGTTGTGATAAATCCGGTCAACAGACCGATATTGGAAAAACCGAACATTTTCCCTACCAGTGTCACATTTAATACAGCTGTGATCATCAAGGTAAATCCAAAACCCATGGAAAAAACATAAAAAGTGGTTTTGTTCTGGACATTCAGAATCATAACAAACAGCAGCACCCTGATCAGAAAGGTGATGAGTATCGGTATCTTATTTCCAATCAGATCTGAAACAGGACCGGCAATGATAATCCCGAACAGGCTGAAGAGACCAAACCAGGCCAGCATCCCACCAGCATTTTCTTGGGAAATGCCGAAATCTGTCACAAAAGGAACCAGATGCGTTGAAACCAGAAAATCGCCAGCACCACATACAAACATTATCAGAACAAAAATCCAGAAAGAGCTGGTCTTTGCCGCCTGCTTCAAGCCGAAATCCCCGTTTGTCCCACCGACCGGGTCCGGCGATTCGGTGGGGATCGATACGGTAACCTCATCACTGCCCAACGGCTGATAACCGAGTTTATCGGGATCTCCCTTGACAATCAAAAAAGTAAGCACCACATTGACAACAAAAATCGTGCTACCGATATGAAAACAGGTGGTTTGCCAACCACTGTTTATGATCATATCCGTATAGAACGGAATCAGAATAAATTGCCCCAGGCATCCCCCTGCCAGTGCAACACTGATAACCAACCCCCGCCACTTCATAAACCATTTGCTGATCAGGGATGTAAACACCAGTACGGTGGTGCCACTGAAGCCGACCCCACAAAATACACCGTAAAATACAATAAACTCAAGAAAAGTGTTCATTCTGGATAGTCCGACAAATCCGACCGCCATAAACGTCGCGGAGGATAATATGACCCATTTGGGTCCGAATCTATCGTACGCCTTTCCCATCACCAGCATTGAACCCGCATAGACAACCATATTAATAAAAACAACCATAGAGACGGTGCCCCGGTTCCACCCGAAATTATTTAATATCGGTTTGAACATAACCCCTATGGAAAACTGTGCTCCTGTGTTGAAAAACAACATGACAAAGGATGCGGCGAGAACGTACCAGCCATAAAAAACAAGCGATGACTGCTTTTTGATAATAGTTTCCTGATTCATTTTTTATGTGATAAAATGGATTGAATGGACGTTAAGCATGGCGGTCTGTGCGAGAGACTTACATATAGAGAAATCAATCTCTGAACTTTTTCTATTTTGTCTTTAAATGACTCTTTTTGATATCAAGAATACAAGTTTAAGTTGAATTCAGATCAATTTTTTCAATAAAAGTTGGGTCTATATTTTATCCAGAAATATATTGTTTATTATTACAAAATAATAAACAAATATTGTTGCAATATGCAAATATATACTTGCAATTTGCAACAAAAAAGCCTAACTTAAAAATCTACACAAATACCACAAACTATTTTAATGGAAGCTATTAAAACCACTCCGGAGTTGTCAATGCACGCTGAACTGATTGATAGAGAATCAATTAGAAGTCTTTTGCTGAATATTCTTAGGGGGGTTTACAGATTTGAGCAGTTTGAAGTGCATAAATTTGGTCTTACCTTTCAACAGATTTATCTATTGAAGTTCCTGAACGGCAATACCGAACTTACTATCAGTAAAATTGCTCAAGAAATGCGGATGAAACTATTCTCTGCGACACGACTGGTTGACCAGCTTGAGGAAAAATCCCTGATTGAGAGAAAAAGGAGCAAAACCGACAAGCGAAGTGTTCTGGTAACTTTGGTAAAAAAGGGACAACGGCTTATCAAGAAAATTGATGACGCAACGCTTGATACCATATTGAGCAATATAACCCGATTCTCAGAAGAAGAAATTAAGGCATTCTTGTTAACATCTGAATATATTGAAGCAATTTTAGACGTGGAGACACAGGATGGAACTAAATAAAAAAAACATAATCATAACAGGTGCCGGCTCTGGCATTGGCCAAGCCCTGTTAAAAAACCTGAGTGTTATGTTTGAGTGCAAAATAATCGCTGCAGACCTGGTCATTGACAGTATTAAAGAAAGTGAGACGGTTTTTCCCATATCTTTTCAACATTAAGGATACTGGATAGATATTTCCCCTTTTTCATGAAAACAGCCGCATTTATTGAAGCACAGAAATTTAAAAAAATTTCTGTGTAAACTGTCAAAAATATTTCATATCCTGAAATACAGCAAAATATGGAGAAACACCATGGATCAAAAACAAACCATTCAGAATCTGCTCTCTGATCAGCGCGAATACTTTGAACAAGGCAATACCCTGGAAATCGATTTCCGCCTGGAACAGCTAAAAAAACTGAAGCAGGCAATCGTTCAGTTTGAAGCAAAGTTTTTTGATGCTCTATTTCAAGATTTACGGAAATCAAATTTTGAGGCTTATGCCACTGAGGTCGGGATTGTACTGGATGAGATCAGCAACATGATCAGGCATCTTAAAAAATGGTCAAAACCGCAGAAGGTAAAAACCAATCTACTTAATTTCGGTTCCAAGAGTGTGATTTACAACGATCCCTATGGTGTATCGTTAATCATTTCTCCCTGGAACTATCCGTTTCAACTTCAGATTTCCCCATTGATAGGTGCCATAGCTGGTGGAAACACAGCTATTTGTAAGCCGTCAGAGCTATCTAAAAGCACCTCCCGGGTCATTGCCGAGATGATAAACACGACGTTTGATCCGAATCATGTTGCGGTTGTTGAAGGAGGAATCGAAACCAACCAGGAATTGCTGGCTCAGGATTTTGATTTTATTTTCTTCACGGGAAGCGTCCCTGTTGGAAAAATCGTCATGGAAGCGGCTGCAAAAAATCTGACTCCGGTGGTACTGGAACTGGGTGGAAAAAGTCCTGCGATTGTGACCAAAGATGCGGATCTGGACAGCTCTGCCCGGAAACTGGCTTTTGGAAAATGTCTAAATGCCGGGCAGATTTGTATTGCTCCAGATTATCTGCTGGTTGAAAAAGAAGTCAAGGACCCGTTAATCGCAAAACTTATTTTTTACATTAAAAAACATCTAGGCGACGATCCCTTATCAAACCCTGATTACGGGAAATTAATTAACCAGCGAAATTTTGATCGCGTCAAACGCTATTTAAGCAATGGAAAAGTTGTTTATGGAGGGGAGGTAGATGAGGATAAACTGTTGATAGCGCCTACCATTATAGACGAAGTGACGCTGGATGATCCCATCATGCAGGAAGAGATATTCGGTCCTTTATTACCAGTGATGACATTTGATTCCCTGGATCAGGCAATCGACATTGTGCACAAAAACAAGAATCCTCTGGCACTATACCTGTTCACTCGAAGTAAGCGGACAAGAGACAGGATTATGAAGTCTATTCCAGCTGGTGGAGGCTGCGTAAATGATGTATTGATGCATGTTGCCAATCCGAATTTACCTTTTGGTGGTATAAAATCCAGTGGAATCGGGCGGTACCATGGGAAATCCAGCTTTGAGACGTTCTCCAATAAAAAGGGGATGGTTATAGCCGGTCCGGTTGAAAATAAGCTTCGCTATCCTCCTTACAGGAACAAGATCAAACTGGTCAGAAAGATTATGAAATAGAGAACAAGGCTATGTCCGTTTATTCACTTCCACCGTCTGCACTATACACCGGTGAAATACTCAGGATAAGAGTGAATACCAGTAAATTTCTGAACATGAGAGGAGATGGTGAGAAACTCATGTTTTAATATTTAAGAAAACTATTGAATGAGTTCAAGTGTTTCTCTGACGATTTTCAGCTCTTCATCGGTTGGAATAACAAAGATGCGAGTCGGTGACGTGTCAGTTTGAATTTCTCTGGGTTTATTTCCTTTCAATTCGTTTTTGGCCTTGTCGAGGCTGATTCCCAGTTTCTCAAGACCACTACAGACTCGTGCCCGAATCTCTGGTGCATGTTCCCCAATACCCGCTGTGAAAATGATGGCATCAATTTCTCCGAGGACTGCCAAATATGCCCCGATATATTTTTTTATGCGGTAAGTGTACATCTCCAAAGCGGTTTGAGCTCTTTGATCTCCTTTTTCTGCGGCTGACATAATATCTCTCATGTCATTCAAATCACAGATCCCTTTCAACCCACTTTGTTCGTTTAAGAGTGTGTTAATCTCTGCGATGGACATGTTAGCGTTTTCTGCCAGGAAATAGGGAATCGAGGGGTCAATGTCACCGCTGCGAGTCCCCATAATCAAACCTTCTAAAGGGGTCATTCCCATTGATGTATCAACACTTTTCCCTTTTTCGATAGCGGTGATACTACCCCCGTTTCCCAGATGAATCGAAATCAGATTCAGATTTGAAAGGGGTTTGTTCAGCAAACGGGCTGTCTCCTCGGCGACATAGTGATGAGATGTGCCATGAAATCCGTATCGTCTGATTTTCAATGAAGAGTATAATTCATAGGGTAACGCATATAGATATGCTTTCGGTGGAATGCTGTGATGAAAGGCGGTATCGAAAACCGCAACTTGAGTTGCGGACGGGAAAATCTTTCGCGCAACTTCAATTCCAAGAATGTTGGCAGGATTGTGCAAAGGAGCCAGGCGAATGTTTTCCTTGATCGCATCGAGTACCTGATCATCTATAATTGTCGGCTTCCGGAAAGTTTCTGCGCCATGAACGACTCGGTGTCCCACAGCATCTATTTCGGAGGCATCTCTAATCACACCTGTCTCCGGATCTGTCATTAATGAGACTATTGTGTTTAAGCCTTCAGTATGATCCGGGATCAAATGGTGCTGAACGATTTCCCCTTTTGATTTTCCACTGAGAACAACATATGTATGTCGGCCATCATCAGCGCCGATCTTTTCGAGGTTGCCATGAGCCAAAACCGTATTGTCTTCAATTGAGAAAAGCTTGTATTTTATGGATGAACTCCCTGTGTTGATGACCAGAATTTTCATGAGCGTCCCTTTTCAGCTTGTGCTTGAATCGCCGTGATGGCAACTGTGTTGACAATATCAGGCACCTGGCAGCCTCTGCTAAGATCGTTTACCGGTTTATTCAGTCCCTGCATAATGGGACCAATCGCCATTGCATTTGTGGAGCGCTGAACGGCTTTATACGTGTTGTTTCCGGTGTTCAGATCCGGAAAAATAAAAACCGTCGCTCGACCGGCTACCACGCTATTGGGCAATTTTGTTTTTGCCACATGGGGTTCAATGGCAGCATCATATTGGATGGGTCCTTCCAGCAGAAGATCAGGAGCCAGTTGATGGGCAATTTCGGCAGCTTTTTTCACTATATCCACATCGCTGCCCACACCTGAGTCTCCTGATGAATAGGAAAGCAGTGCGACACGGGGTTCAATTCCGAAAATCCGAGCTGTTTTGGCCGATTCAATCGCAATTTCGGCCAGCTGCTCAGCGTTTGGTCGAGGGTTTACCGCACAGTCCGCATAGCCAAGTACGCGATCCTCCAGGCACATGAAGATAATGCTGGACATGATGGTACTGCCGGGTTTTGTCTTCACAAATTCCAGAGAGGGCCGAACGGTATTGAGGGTGGAATGTACTGCGCCAGAGACCATACCATCGGCATGCCCCATATAGACCATCATGGTTCCAAAATAATTGACCCCGGACATAACGTCTCGGGCATTATCCGGTGTGATTCCCTTATGTTGTCTCAGTTTGAAGTAGGTTTCCACATACTCTTCAAAATATTCAGATTTAACCGGGTCAATGATTTTAATTTTGTCGATAGCGAGGCCCAGATTCGAAATATTTTTTTTAATCTGCTGTTCGTTTCCTAGTAAAATCAGATCAGCAACATCCCTATGAATCAGAATCTCAGCTGCTTTCAAGATCCGTTCTTCTTCACCTTCCGGGAGCACGATGGTCTGCTTTATTTCGCGGGCTCTCTTAATCAGGCCGAACTCAAACATGGTTGGCGTCACAATAGACGTGTTGAATTGGACAATCCGCTGCCGGAGTTCAGTGGTGTTGACGTTTAATTCAAAAAGACCCAGGGAGATCGCAATTTTTCTGACATCTCCGGGAGAAATCCCGGTTCGGATTTGGTCCACCAGATTTGCGGTCGTAAAAGTATCGCTTTTGACCTTCAGAATTGGGACAAGATCTCGGTAACCTTCAAGGAGATTGAAGAGAATATCGTCCGGTTCAATATAGCCGGTGAGCACAATACCTGCAATATTCGGCATATTCTGGGATCGGAATGCTGCCAGAGTACCCAGGATGATATCCAGCCGGTCAATCGGTGTGATCACCAGACTGTTTTCAGTTAATCTGGGGAGATAGTTTTTTAAGAGCATGGCGGCCACTACAAATCGTGAGACCAGACGATTCATTTGTGAGTGACCATATACGATATCTGCATCCAGGGCTTTGGTCACTTCTGCCATGGTCAGACTTTCCAATGATTCTTCCATCGGAATGGTGTAAATCAAATCTACTTTCTGGTAAAAACTCTGCTGCAATTTTTCAAGTAGAATTTCCTGAATGGCGACCGGTGTTCGATTCACGATCAGCGCGAGCACATCGCAGCCCTTATCTTCAAACAGTTCATATGCAAAGCGACAGGACTGTACAACCTCATTGATACTGGGTTGAACCGCGTTGGCAATCATCAGAACCGGGCAACCCAGATTGTTTGCAATTTCCGCATTTAACTCAAATTCTATAGCGGAAGCTTCCCCTTCAAAATCAGTACCAAGGCAGAGGACGAAATCATGTTGAGCTTCAAGCGCCTTATATGCCGTTAGAACTCCTTCCAGCATTTTGTCATGATGACCTTCTGCCATTAAAGACTGCGCTTCTTCGGATGTGTAGGCGTACATGGCATCGTATGGCGCATCTAATTTATAATGAGTGGATATCAATGAGATTGCCCGATCTTTTTGATTCTGATCCGCCTTGACATTGATAATCGGTCGGAAAAAAGCCACTTTACCGAGATTTCTAACCAGAAATTCCATTATACCGAGTGTCACAGAAGCTTTACCGCTCTGGGGTTCAACAGCAGATATATATAGATTCTTTGACATCGGTGATAGTCTTGTTAAGATTATTAAAACAGTCGCGGCGAGTGATAGGCAATAGTCGAGAAATTACTTGAACAAAATGTGTGAATCGAGTTGGGGGACCTCATGCAACAATCAAATTATTTAATTGTTATAAGATGGATGGGGGTTATCCACGTTTTTATCTAAAGGAGTGTCTGACTCCGGAATATGATTTTTTTTTATAAAAAGAAGATCGGTATTAGACAGTAGATGTGTCACTAAAATAATGATCGAGAAAACAAACGACACCAGACTGAATTTTATTAGGTAGATCTTATTGGCCATATTTTAGTTACTTTTATTTATATTTAACCACTCTTGAACCACCTGTCAGTTCCTGCTAATTCAGAAATATTCAATGACAGTAAGTCTGTGATTGCTTTTTTACAATCCAAAGACCAATCTTTGATATTAAACTATCACACTGAGCGGATTAATCAACTCAATTTTTCTTTCCAGAACGAACACTCGCTTTGAGGGAAAAATTCATAATCGAATTTTTCGTCTCTAATCGCTAACTATAGACTCTATAATAGAAAAAGTCCCGATTTAATTGAAGAAAATTACCTTTTACTTTTCGGGCAGAATAGGATCAAATAACAGACGAAGTTCGGGTAAAAACTTAAGTTGAGAAAACCTGGAAATAATTCAGGATTAAGGCGGATTTACGGCATATTATGGACAAAAAACAGACGCTTTCCATTCCACACGACATCGAAGCAGAGCAGGCTTTACTTGGGGCAATTCTTGAGGATAATGAGACGTTGGATGAGATGGCAAGTATCCTGAAGCCAAATTCATTTTACAAACCATCCCATCAACACATATTTCGAGCGATGTTGGAACTGTCTGAGCTTCAGCAACCTATCGATGAAGTGCTTCTGGGTGACCAACTTCGTTCTTTAAATCAGCTGAATGAGGCCGGTGGCTACGCTTATCTGGCAGAGTTAGTAGAGTGTGTGCCTAGCTCTGGAAATATTGTTTACTATGCTAAAATCATCCAGGAACACGCTTTGCTGCGTGATCTCATCCAGACAACGACCGATATTGGTCGCAAGAGTCGGGATCCGGAACAGAATATTTCAGAACTCCTTTCTGAGGCTGAAAATCAGATTGGGGAGATTGCGACACGATCCACGGATAAAAAATATGATCATATTAAAGATATTCTGGCCTCGAGCTTCAAACGACTGGAGAAAATTTCTGAGACAACAGATGAAGTTACTGGCATTCCTTCCGGCTTTATAGATCTTGATCGTTTCACTTCGGGGCTGCAGAATTCCGATTTGATAATTGTAGCTGCCCGCCCTTCAATGGGAAAGACCGCTTTTGCGTTGAACATCGCTACCTATGTCGCTACCCGGGTTGAAGAAAAGGGAGCGATTCTGGTTTTTAGTATGGAGATGTCAAAAGAGCAATTGGCGATCAGGATGCTGACAGCGGAATCCAAGGTAGACAGCAATAAACTTAGGTCTGGAAACCTGGGGCAGGAGGATTGGGATAAACTCGCCATGGCAACTGACAAACTGTCAGTGGTACCACTTTTTATCAATGACGCAACGAACCTATCGCCCTACGAACTCACAACCATTGCCAAGCAGCTGAATAAAGAGTTGGAGCATGGAATTTCCTTGATTATTGTCGATTACCTTCAATTAATGAAGGGCAATCGTTCCAACATGCCCCGGGAACAAGAAATTGCTGAAATCTCGCGTTCTTTGAAAGGAATGGCCAAGGAACTGGATATTCCGGTTGTTGCTCTGTCTCAGCTGAACAGGGCTCTGGAAAATCGAAGTGATAAGCATCCCCAGTTATCCGATTTGAGGGAATCGGGATCTATTGAGCAGGATGCCGATATTATTTTGTTTATTTATCGAGATGAAGTTTATAATGAAGACTCGCCGGATAAAGGAATCGCAGAGATCATTATTTCCAAGCATCGCAACGGACCGACAGGTGTTATTCGGGTTGCTTTTATTGGCAAATACACAAAGTTCGCTAATCTTTCCCGACAGGAACCCTAAATGCGGGAATACTATCCAGAACATCAGTTTTTTAAGGCCGAAAAGGTCATCGAAAAAGTTTTGAAACAGAATAATCTGTCGGAAGTTTTGTATTACACAAAAATCCTTAAACACTGGGAAGTTATCATTGGCAAACCGCTTGCGAAAAAAGCGGTACCGATGAAACTCAAGAAAAAAGTGCTGACCATTGGCGTGATAGACTCAGCCTATTCCCATCATTTGCGATTTTATGAACCCAATATTCTAGAATTGATTGCATCTCCCGAAATCTGCGGCGATGGAGCCGTCAAAAAAATTGTTTTCAGGATTACACGGAAAAAGGCAAATTCTGATAACCCGCCCATGCCGCTGTTACTGACTGGCAAGCAAAACCCATTAAATAAAGCAGACAGTCTAAGGGCAGAAGAGACGTCGCTGCAAATTAAAGATCAACGTCTGAAAAAAATCTTTTCGCGCTATATGGCCAAAACCATCTCTAAATAGAAATTCAAACACCGTCTGAACCCATCCCAAGTGAAACGATCAAAGAATAAATATAAACAGCCCTTTGCCAGAAAAAGATTTGGTCAACATTTTTTGAATGACCGATCGATTATTGAGCAAATTGTGGCTGGGGCAAAGGTCTCTGCTCAGGATCATGTCATAGAAATCGGTCCGGGGAGAGGTGCTTTGACCGAGCCTTTGCTATTACGGGGGGGGGATTTAACAGCAGTGGAACTGGACTGGGATCTGGCGGCAGGTTTAAAAACCAGATTTGAAAAGGATGACCGTATTCAGATCGTGGAGGGGGATATTCTGAAAATAGATTGGCGTAAGATTATTCATCCCGAGAAAAAGAACAAGATAGTTGCAAATCTGCCGTACAATATTTCCACTCCTATTTTCTTCAAGTTTGTCGCCCACAGACATCAACTGGACTCTGTCGTGATTATGGTACAAAAAGAACTTGCCGAGCGAATCCATCATACCGGAGAAGGGTCAAAGCTTAAAGATTATGGGATTCTGTCAGTTGTTGCGGGTAATACGTTTACAGTTCAGAAAGTGTGTGATGTGCCGGCGACTTGCTTCAGCCCACAGCCGAAAGTGGCTTCTATGGTGATACGGTTATTGCCGAAAAGAATAGACATTAAAGAGGAAGATGGCTTTTTCGATTTTGTGCGGAGGGCTTTTAATAATCGACGGAAATTGTTTGTCTCATTTTTGAGAAGAGAGCATGCAGCGCTGTATGAATCCCTCCCACTCTCTGAACAAGCGTATCTGGCTGGGCTACGCCCTGAAAACCTGCTGCCGGAGCAATATTTAAGGCTATTCCAGGGACAGTCAATTTTGGATTGAGATTCTCAATCCGTAAAATCATTTGCAAACACCTCTGAGAAATCCATTACCGAGAAGGGTTCCATCTTTATACCAATGCTGCCTTTACGAATCCAGATCTTGACGATATTAAAAGCAGTCCCATCATTTTGTGTCACTGTTTTTACATTCTCAGCAAAAACGACATCCTTTGTTTTAAACTCCAGAAATGCGCCATTGCTTGACATCGGATTTAACCGGATGTAGATCTTATCCGGCTGAGTTTCTTGTTGTTTTGGCTGCCCGATAAAAGGAATGGCTTCCTTCAGCAAACGATTTGGATCGTTATATTTTCCCAGCTTCCGGTTTTCGGCGATGACTTCAATAATATCAGATGGCAATTCGTTCTCCTGGATTCAATTAAACAAAAATTCTGGTTATGGATATTCATGATTATCTTCCAACCTCTACTTATTCTATAGCATAGTTGAGGCATTTTTAGCAATCTAGAAACCAGGGAATCCTTTCTCAACAGTTGATTAATCTGCCTATATCGGATTTGGGATATCAATGAAATTGGTTTTCAGCTGAAATTGTTGCTCCAGATGTCTGCCCAATGCCTGAATTCCGAAGGTTTCAGTTGCATAATGACCGGCGCTGATAAAATGAACACCATATTCACGGCTCATGGTAAAATTCTGCTCACTAATTTCCCCAGTTATAAAACAGTCAGCCCCTGCTTCTATGGCTTCACGGAAATAGCCCTGAGCCCCCCCGGTTACGATAGCAACACGATTTATTTTTTCAGGTCCATAGGGTAATGTGACGGGTGGTCTTTTCAAGATCTTTCCTAGGTGCGCGGTGAGTTCATCGATCTTTTGCAGGCGTGTGGTTCCGATAATCCCTTCGGCATATTGCGCTTTTTCTGAAAATGGCTGCAAATCTTTGAGTCCAATTTTGTCAGCAAGTTGTGCGTTGTTTCCGAATTCCGGATGAAAATCAAGTGGCAGATGGTAGGCTGCCGCTGCAATTCCCTGGTTTAGCAGTAGGTGGATCTTACGTTTAAATGGCCCTCGAATCTGTCGTTCATCTCGATCCCAGATCAAGCCATGATGGGTGATGATTAAATCTGCATTTGCTTTAATGGCTTTTTCAATAAATTCTAATGAAATAGAAACGCCAAGGGCGACTTTTTGAACCTCCCGGTTATCACCTTCAATTTGAAGACCATTTGGGCAATAGTCATTAAATTTTTCGATTTCCAGTAGTTCGTTACTGAATTTTATGATTTCAGATTGAAGCATGATGTTTACGATATAAAGTTTGCTAAGCTTGATTGAAACAGAGTAAATTATTAACGTTTCGGTGATAAAAGACGATTGCTATGAATATATTTCGGTTAATTTCCTGATGCTTTCATCCAGCGAGTGTGCCTGTTCGGCTATTGCCGTATAGCCATGTTCTCCCATTTTGACTGCTTCCTCAGGAGACGCATGGCACATTCTGAGGAAAGCGCACAGTTCATCCCGGTTATGGACAATCCTTAATCCACCGACACTTAGCAGCAGGTCAACTTCATCTTTAAAATTTACGGCATAAGGTCCGATACAAACCGGCTTCTTATATCCCACAGCTTCGACCATATTTTGTCCGCCTTTATTGCATAAAGAACCGCCAACGAATATTGCGTCAGCCAGAAAATACCATGATTTGAGAATGCCCATTTGGTCGATGATGTAGATATGACGGTTTTCCTCTTTTCTAAGCGACGCGCTTGCATCAGAAGTTAATGAGTAGCTGATCTTATTGTGTGTCAGTATCTTCGCGAATTCATCCCTTTTATTTGGATGTCTCGGGATTAATACCATTTGAAATCCCGGGATTTCTGCCTGAAGAACTTGCCAGGTCGGAATGATATGTTCCAGTTCATCAGGTTGTAGAGATCCGGCAACAAACAAAAATGGTGTTTCCTGAGGTCGAAAATTTGAGTTAATCGATTCCAGTGTACGCACTGCTGGTGGTTCCGGAATCTCATATTTCAGGCTGCCCGTGTTAAGTATGCGCTTTTGAGAGGCGCCCAGAAGGTGAAATCTATCGGCTGATACCTGATCGCGGGCCAGGATCCAGTCAAGATGAGCAAATGTTTTAGCCAGGAGAAATTTTCTTTTCAAATAACCATTGAAATGTCGGTCACTTAGCCGGCCATTAACGACAACAATACGACCGGTTTCAGACATTAGACGAATCTGATTGGGCCAGATTTCAGTTTCAATTAAAATCAGATGCTGTGGTTGGATCAGATTTTTGAATTTCCGGACCAAATAGCTGAAATCGAGCGGCGCTATCAGCACAGGGATACTGGTTTCTTTTTCACCCAGTGTTTTTGATTGAAGCGTATTGGTCGTAATGAAGAATTTTTTTTTATCGTCAGTCTGCAGCCAGGCATGAATCAGTTTAATTGCAAGTCGAATTTCCCCGATGGAGGCTGCATGCACCCAGATAGCGTTTGATTGTGTAGCCGTTACTTTTCGACATTCTGAAACACTGAGGAATAGTCTGGCGGAAAAATTGTGGCGGAACTCACGATCAAACAGCAGTTTCAAGAGCAGAAAAGGGGATAAAAGAAAAATGGCTGCTGCATAAATTAGATCAAAAACAGACAATCATACCCCCGGTATTAGTTTCAAGCAGTCAGATTTATCCCTTATGGATCTCATAGGTGTCGATTCCTGCTTTTTCAAGGTCTTCATAAGTGTTCACTGAAATCGCGTCAAAAGGCAAGGGGATACAGTTCAGCTTCAGTCCATTGTCCAGAGCCCGCATCTGCTCCAGAGAGAAAGCTTTCTCCAAGGGCGATTGCTCCATTTTGCAGAATTTTCTCAGAAATGCAGGTGTGTAAATATAAATTGATGTGTGTTTGAGGGCACACCCTATGGGATCCCTCGTAAATACCAAGGCATTGTCCTGCATGTCTAAAACTACTTTTGCAACGTTACGGTCACCCATTTCGGCCTCCGGGAGTTTCGTAACTGTAGTCCAGAATTCTGCACGATTTTTGCGTTGTTCCAACTCACCAGGGAGTTGCCGCAGCAGTTCCGGGTTGATAAAGGGTTCATCTCCCTGAACATTGACGATAAAATCAAACTCCCCCAATTCAGCAGCCAGAGTTTCATATGCTTCCAGGACTCTTTCTGTACCACATTTATGTTCACTTGAGGTCATCACGGGATAAAGACCAGAAATTTGAGAACACTCATTAAGAATCTGCTGTGAATCAGAAGCTAATGCAATGGGTCGAAGACCGCTTTCCATAATCCGGTCAATTGTGTGTCGAACCATGGTTTTGCCGTTGAATTTCAACAGGGGCTTGTTGGGCATCCTCTCTGATCCAATACGGGCTGGGACAATGACGATCAGTTTCATAATGATAACTTGTGGACCTTGTTAGGTGTAACGTTTATGTAGAAAAATTCAGGAACATTTACAGCCTGCGACTGCGCCAGAATAAAAATCAATTTTGGAATCCAGGTTTTGGGTATTGTAAGAAAATAATTGTTTTTCGTCCAATACTGTGGATGAGGAGTGACTATAATCCTTTATGTACCGCGTGTCGTAAGTTTTTTGACTGTTCTTACCAGATGCAGCAAATTCTGTGGATTAACCGCTTTATCAATTCCATGTCCCAAATTAAAAATATGCCCGGTATCGCCTTTGTAACTTTGAATGATTTCATCCGCTTTTTTGCTGATCGTTTCGGGACTGCAAAAAAGAATGTTGGGATTGAAATTCCCCTGAAGCGCTACCTTATCTCCGATCAATTGCTGGGCTTGACCAATATCTGTTTTCCAGTCAAGGCTGATAACATCTGCACCTGTCTGGGACATTGGTTCCAGTAGGTGATTTCCCCCATTAATATAATAAACCACCGGAACCTCACCTCTCTTGTTGAGGCTGGCAAAAATTTCTGACACATACGGGAAAACATACTCTTTGTAGTCAGAGGGATTAAATATGCCTGCCCAGGTATCGAAGAGCTGAACCATTTGTGCCCCGTTTTCTATCTGATAATTAAGGTAATTAATTGTCAGTTGGGTGAGTTTGCTCATCAACAGGCGTGCGGTTTCCGGTTCATCATAAAACAGAGTCGTCAGGTTGGCATAGAGTTTTGACTGTTCATCTTTTACAAGATAACAGGCCAATGTAAATGGGGCTCCTGCAAATCCGATCACTGGGGCCCTGCCTGCAATTCCTTTTCTGATATGCCTCAATATTTCACCAACATAGGCCGTTGAGACTGAAGGATCCGGAATCTTGAGATTTTCAATGTCTTGGCGTGATTGAACCGGATTATGAATCTGGGGTCCAGGATTGAAATCAAGATCAATCCCCATGCCCATCAGCGGGGTCAATATATCTGAAAACATGATGACTGCGTCAACTTCCATCAGGTCCAGCGGCTGTATCGACACTTCTGCTGCTAGTTCCGGATTCAAGCATAAATCCAAAAAACTGCCTGCTTTTTCTCTGACTGCCAGATAATCTGGTAAATATCTCCCTGCCTGTCGCATGACCCAGATGGGGGTTCGCTCAACAGGTTGTTTAAAAGCAGCTCTGACTAACAAAGACTCATTATTTTTCATAATTCCTCAGTCTTCTTTGAAAAAATCAACCTGATATGTGGAAATTTCGATCTGGTTTTTTTTCCAGTAATCCTTATTTAAGCCGGCCTTACGACACAAATCGCTGATAAAATCCTCACGGATAGCCAGAGAATCCCATACCTGTGGTAAGAATGTTGCCTTTTTTCCCCCTGCAGCTAGAACGACACCATCTTTTTTAGGCCTGATTTTCATGATCTTCTCAAAACTGGAAATGCCTTCTACTATTTTGGGGATGCTCAGAATAGATATTTCGATGGTGATCTTTTCCAGCTCTTTTGCTGTCACCCTGTCAAAACGATGATCGTTGAAAGCCGCGGATTTGCTCAGATCAACTACATTCTGATACAAGGGAAGATCTGATTCAATACGGCCGATACACCCTCTCAGGTGACCATTTTTTAACAGGGTCACAAACACACCGTTTTTTTGCTGAAGCGTATCGATATTATATAAATACAGATTGTGTTGGCTATCGTACAGTTCATTTTCCAACACCATTCTAGCCAGCGAGAGCAACTTTTTTTTAAGGTGGTGTTCCATAACGTTCGGGTTAATAGGTAATTTCCTCAGCATTATGCCGAATTGTCAGCTGATTGACGCCGGAGATGCTTTGCTCACAATGTCCGATGATTCGAGCATCAATTTCACATTCCTTGGCTATTGTCAAGATATTGTCGACCGCCGCTTCAGGTGCAAAGAGCTCCAAGCGATGCCCCATATTAAATACCGGATACATATCCTGGAGGCTATAGCCCTTATTATCAATTATATATGAAAATACCGGGGGGATGGGAAACAGATCATCTTTGATATAATGGATAGAGTGACCGAATTTTAAACATTTTGTTTGACCTCCACCGGTACAGTGAACAAGACCATGAATATCCTCAGGGTTTTGTTGCAGAATCTTGCGAATCAGCGGCGTGTATGTGCGGGTAGGCGATAGCACCGCCTGGCCGAGAGTCAGTGGTGTTCCCGCAAGCGGATCCGCTATCAGACCCGTTCCGCAATAAACCATCTCTGACGGAATTTCAGGAGAAAAACTCTCCGGATACTTTGCTGCATAAATTTCTGAAAAACAGTCATGGCGGGCCGCAGTTAAGCCATTACTGCCGATACCACTATTGTACCTGTTTTCCCACTTTGATTGTCCGAAGCTGGCGAAACCGACGATGACATCGCCAGGCATGACATCGCCTAAATCAATAACCTGGTTTCGTTTAAGACGAGCGGTGATGGTACTGTCAACGATCAACGTGCGGACCACGTCTCCTACGTCTGCTGTTTCTCCTCCACACATGTCAATGGTAACCCCGTGTCTGGCTAAGTTTTGCACTGTTTCTTCGAACCCTTCAATGATCGTCTGAATCACTTCACCAGGAATAAAAAATTTGTTTCGACCAATCGTATTGGAGAGTAGAAAATGGTCAACTGCTCCCACGCAGGCAAGATCGTCCAGATTCATCACCAGAGAATCTATGGCGATTCCTGTAAATACAGAAAGATCACCTGTCTCTTTCCAGTAAAGATAAGCCAGGGAGGATTTTGTGCCAGCCCCATCTGCGTGCATCAGTAAACAGTAGTCTGGGTCCCCGGTCAGCGTATCCGGAAGGATCTTACAAAATGCCCCTGGAAAAATGCCGGGATCGACATTTTTAATGGCTTCATGAATTTCACTTTTACTTGAAGATACGCCTCTTGACAGATAGATGTCTGATTCCGTCATATTCATTCCTTTGGAATTTAAGTAAATAGAACCGTCAAAAAATGTGGGAAACAAGCAATTGATCTGTCAGCAGATTGAACGCGCAACTTGCGAAAATTCCTGATCGGTTTTCGTTTTCATTAACAGGGCTCGAAAAGATTTTGCTCCGTTAAATCCGTTGATATAACCGGAAAGATGTTTGCGAAACTCGATTAGTGCAATGTACTCATCCTTATAACGCCTGAGCAATTGATAATGGGCCAACATTTTATCAATTTTGTCCTGAAGCGTCACTTCAGTCCGTTTTTCGTCTGACCAGAACACCCATGGATTTCCGATGGCGTGTCGCCCGATCATATATCCATCAAGATTTTGTAACCGAGACAGGCCATCATCTCTCCCCTTAACATCCCCATTGCCGATTACTGGTATTGAAACCGCCCTCTTCAAATCATAAATGGGATCCCAGTTTGCTTCGCCTTTGTACTTTTGTCTATAAGTACGTCCGTGAATACTGACCATCTGAGTCCCTGCGTTAATGAGCGCTTTTACAAAATCAAGCAACTGTTCTGCATCTGACCAGCCAAGGCGTGTTTTCACCGTGATCGGCAGTGTTGTGGCTTTGCAACAAGCCTCTACAATTCTGCAGGCAAGATCCCGGTCTTTCATCAGGCTTCCTCCGGTATTCGCCTTGACGATTTTTTTTGAAGGACAGCCCATATTAATATCAAAGCCGGTTACACCTCGATCTTGTAGTGTTTCGACAGTTTTCCCGAAGCCCTCCGGATCGTTTCCAAATATCTGGATAAAATAGGGTAGTTCGGTTTCATCGAATAGCAAACGCTTTCTGATATCTGCACTGTGCTCGATAGCATGAATATTCGTAAACTCACTGTAGAGAACGACATTGGGGTTCAACTGTCGGACGATCTGTCTGTATGCCGGATCTGTGTATCCGTCCATCGGTGCCAGTGCCGCTATGGGAGTGGTAAACGTTCCGGGTTCCATCTGTGTGGCTGAATAAACAGTAGCTAGGTTATTGATTCATGATAGCGGTTGTTTGGTGTTCAATTATCCAATTTATTATCCATCTTGTGAACCCCTTTATAATAATCTTTCGGAAAAAGTCAGTGGATAATTTTATCAGCTTGACATAGCGTCAAGTTTTTAAAAATATAGAGTGCATCATTGATCGAAAATTATTGAAACTCAGATTGGTTTCATTAATTCGTTTTTGTTTCAACAGTTCGTTATTAATTGAAGAAAGCGTTTGAAAATACAAAACCCGGAAGATCTTTTGAGAGTTAACAGGGTTTTTCTCTGTGACAAAAAAGGGCAGAACGTATCTTTTATGGCCTGTCCGCTATGTGAGTATTATTCCTGCTCCCAATTGACAAGTGACCACATTAGAGAACTAAATGTGTCACCGTTGATGGACAGGCGTATTGTAAAATTGATTCCCAGGAGATGTAAATTGTTTATTATCAAATATTTAGACGGAACTCTGAAAGAAGCACCTGAGTTGGATCCCAACAACCCGGACCGACATTTAATGCAGGATGTCGATACTGTTTTCCAAATTGGAAAGGAATTGGTGCCGGTAATCGTTTTAAAACCGAAACCTAAACAGGACAGAGACCGGATTACAAAAGAAGCCGCGGAAGCCAAAGCAAAAAAGAACTAGATTATTGGGAGTGTAGGTCATGACTAGTGAGAAAAAGGACTACTCCGCATTTGATCAGCCTTCCATTTTGCAGTTTTTGTTCAACCCGCGATCTGAGATGGGTGAAACATCAGCAGCTACCTATCAGGAATTCTTGATTCCTGTGGGCGAAGGAATGATCATCGGATCCCGATTTTATGCGGTCAGTAAAAGTGCACCCGTCATTCTATTTTTTCATGGCAACGGTGAAATCGTTGAAGATTACGATGATCTTGCGAAGTTTTATGGTCAGATGAATGTCAATTTCTTCCCGGTAGATTATCGTGGTTATGGAAAATCATCAGGCCAACCATCGGTGTCTACTATGATGAGCGATAGCCATGAAATATTTAAATATTTCGTCGCTTATCTAAAAAATGAAGCATATTCAGGCCCGTTGATTGTGATGGGTCGTTCTTTAGGTAGTGCGTCGGCACTTGAACTGGCAGAAAGTTACCAGGATCGGATTGATGGTTTGGTGATTGAAAGTGGTTTTGCCTTTGCTCTACCATTACTACAATTGATAGGCATAGATACAACCAGCCTTGGAATCACTGAAGAACAGGGGTTTTCAAACTACGACAAGATAAAAAAGTTTGAAAAACCGACTTTGATTATTCATGCTGAATTTGATCATATCATTCCCTTTAGCGACGGGAAATTCCTATTCGATAACAGTCCGGCTAAGCGCAAAAATCTGTTGAAAGTGCCTGGAGCAAACCATAATAATATTTTTGCATTGGGGTTGCAGGATTATATGAAGTCTATTCAGGGGCTTATCGATTTTATTTTGCAGGGTTGATCCTATCACTTTTTCAATGGCGGGATATTTCACCTAAATTTGAAAACTCAGTCCAAAGTTTTTTACCAAAACCGGTTGACCTAGATTGGCACCAAGCAGTAAGCTTAACGATACGGCAAGAAAAACTTGAGTAGTCGGGTATGTTAATATGTACTTTGTTGAGCAAAATATTTTAAACACAGGTTCTGCAAGAGATCAGGATTATGTGATTAATCGCAAATAAAAGGAGTCATTTGAGCGACGAGAAGGAAGAAAAAATTCTAATGCAGGGAATCGTTTTGGATTCGTCTAAAGGCGTATTCCAGGTAGAGCTGGAAAACGGGCATACGGTTATCGGGCATCTATCCGGAAAAATGAAGAAGTACTATATCCGCGTTCTGAAAGGTGATGAAGTCACTATTGAACTCTCTCCTTACGATTTGCAACGTGGACGTATCGTTGAGCGAAAGAAAATAGAACGGAAGGTAGGAACATCAAAAAAGGCGCTCAAACATCGGCAGTACAAAAAACGCTAGGCAACAGAAACCTCGATGAAAAGTGCCTGGCATCGTGGTACCAGGCAAAGAACACCCCCCTCTTGAAGTAAACGCTACCGTGGGAAGCTATCCAAATTGTCATTTGCTTCGTGCTACCGACCACTTTTTTCTGAGATCTCAGCTGTTTTCCATTTGGGAGATCCGGAAGTTTTTGTTTAAGTGGCGCTTATTTCTCTTCGTTACCGCCGATTTCGATAAATCGGAAATCCTGCTAATTTAAATTTTCTTCATACTAGTGATCAATTTATCTTACCAGGGAGATTCTTTTTCAAAGCGCACTGCAAACTGAAATATTATGAAAAGATTATCTTGAGATATTTCACTGCTGATGCTAGGTTGTAAACGCATAAAAAGTTGAATTATGCAAGCGGACTGCAACTGATTGGGAGACCTATTCTCTGATCGCTTTCTTCTCCTTAAAACAAAGAATCATTTACAAGTAGACAAGAGCCTAACGACTTTTATTTCAGGAGATGATATCTATCCTGGTACCAGATTGCACGTTGCAGCCGGGAAAAGCTGGGGCACACTACTTGGAAAGGACGATATTCTTCAAAAAATTGGGTTTATCGAAGATTCTCTTGCATCCAAAAATATTTTATGAATGACCAGAAAAATAAAATCGACAAATTGGCAGCAATAATTGCTGAAAGTAGCCGGATTGTAGTATTTACAGGGGCTGGTATCAGTACTGAATCTGGGATTCCGGATTTTAGGAGCCCTGGGGGACTTTGGACCCAATACCAACCCATCGAATTCCAGGATTTTATGGCGTCTGAAGAGAAGCGCAAGGAATCATGGAAAATGAAGTTTGCAACAGAAAGTGTTATGAAAGATGCAAAACCAAATCAGGGACATCTGGCTGTCGCCGAGTTATATCATCAGGGCAAGCTTGCTCGAGTGATTACACAGAATATTGACGGACTACATCAGATTTCAGGGATTCCGGGAACAAAGATTATAGAACTACATGGTAATGCGACCTATGCCAAATGTCTCGATTGTAGCAAAAGATATGAATTGGCAGATATTAAGCAGCAGTTTTTGCAGGATGAAGTCCCTCCGATTTGTGATGTTTGCGGTGGATATATCAAAACAGCAACAATTTCCTTTGGCCAATCAATGCCGGTATTTGAAATGCAGGAGGCTGAAACGGAAAGCTTGAGTTGCGATCTGTTTTTGGCGATTGGTTCATCTTTGGTTGTCTACCCGGCAGCAGGATTCCCTCGCCTGGCCAAGCAGAATGGTTCTAAACTGGTCATTATTAATCGAGATGAAACCGGGTTGGATGATAGTGCGGATCTGGTGTTACATCAGGAGATTGGCGTTGCTCTAGGGACGGCCGTACAAAAATCTAATCATTAATGATCTGCATGCATTTTGTGTAATAGTTGTACATAGTAGCCATCCATTGCGATTAAGGTATCGTGGTTGCCTCTCTCCTCAATTTTGCCATCTTTCATCAGAAAAACGGGTGGAGAAAAACGATTCCTATCATCTCATCTCCTTGAGCCAATTAGCCGCTTGGTGCAGATCTAAAACTGTCGAAAATGAGAATATTCATTTTGACGCTAAAAAAAAACGCTTATCATCCCTATTCTTTCCTTGCTTGCGAGCAAATAAGAATCTGTTGAACAGGTGGCGTGCCTGGATTTGTATTTATCTCCATCAGTTTAAATTGACTCATTAATTCCTGTAGTTGTGATGCTTGGCTACTAAGTTCTTGAGACCTGAAAGCCGTTTTTTCAGATACAGATGAGTTTTCCTGCACAACTTCATTTACTTGATTCAAAGCCCCATTTATCTCGTCGGTACTGGCTTTTTGTTCCTTTGAGGAGGAGCCTATTTCGCTGACTAAATCGTTAACCTTGGTTATACGGGTATTTATTTCATTCAGTATTTCAGATGTTTTTTCCGCATTTTTAACGCCAAATTCAACTTCTTTGGCTGAATTTTCAATTAATTCTGTAGTATCTTTTGCAGCTTCCGCACTTCTGCCAGCAAGATTACGAACCTCTTCGGCTACAACCGCAAAGCCCTTTCCATACTTCCCTGCTCTGGCTGCTTCAACGGCAGCGTTGAGCGCAAGTAAATTAGTTTGAAAGGCGATTTCATCGATCACCTTGATAATTTTTGAAATATCTGTGCTGGTATTATTAATTTTGCCTATCGAGGAAACCATTTCTTCCATTTGTTGATTTCCTTTTTCAACAACTTCCATAGTCTGGTCGGTCAATAGGCCGGCTTGTATGGCGTTTTCACAATTTATTTTACTTTGTGCTGCCACTTGGTTCATAGAAGAAGAAACTTGTTCCAGACTGGCGGCTTGTGTCAAAGTCCCATTGGCAAGGGCTGCCGCGGAATTAGTCAATTCATCTGCATTAACGTATATTTGTTGACTGACCACTGCTACTTCGGTGATAGTCCGGCTCATCATGACGATGGAATCATTAATACTGATACTGAGCTCAGAGAGATCCCCTTTTAGATCAGCTGTAAGTTGTTGGGACATATCCCCTTTTGCCATGGACTGCATGACCTTTGTCACTTCCTTTATTGTAGTTTGAAGGTTTTCGGCAAAACTGCTGATGGACTTGACCATCAGCCCTATTTCATCTCTGCCTGTTGACAATCGTGACGAAAGGTTGCCATTTTTCAATTCATTAGCAAATTTTACGACTCCGTTTATAGGTTTAAAAATCGAACGGCTGAAAATAAATCCAAAAAACAAAGCTATCAAAAAACCGATCCCAATCCCGAAAGTATAAAACTGGACCGAGTGTTTACTCTCTGTCAGAGCGTTATTCGCTGTTTCCCGAGCGGTTTCAATATTGAATTTGACGATTTTGTCCAGGATTGGCATTGCTCTTTCCTGGGTTTGAAGGCAATTAACCAGCGCTTGATGATTCATATTGTCATAGATCGCTTCAGCAACAACCGCCTGATGCTTTAAAAGATCGAATAATGCCTGCATTTGCTGGTTTGAATTGGTCATTTCATCTTCATATATGATACCCGCACTTTCAACATCCCCCTTGCGAATATATTTCCTAATTTCCCCAATCGAGCTATAGAACGTTTTCAGGGGTTTATGGATCTTACCTACCGTATCGGAGATAATCGTATTATTTGACTGATATTCGTCCAGCCATTTTTTGAATGGGCTTTTTACATAACTGACTACGTCCACGGTTTCCATTTCAGATTGAAGCATACTGCCAATCATACCATATAACCCAGAGATATCCGCCTTAAAGCTATCAAGCTGTTGCATGAGTTTTACCGGATTCAGAATGCCTGTTTTTATCAGTTTTCGGGAGTATTCTAAAAACCGATCATCTTCTTTTTCCCACACAGACCATTCTGTGGAAAACTGTTTCCATAACACTGCCTCCTGCGCTGTTTTTGGGAGTTTTTCATAGATAAGGCGGGCTTTATTACTTTGGACACGATAGAAATCGATTGCTTGATATTGTTGATTAATACGCTTTATCCCCAATGCCGGGTTGAGCAACGACATCTGAGCCGCCCGGATCGCATTGGCAGAATCCTGGATAATCAGCAAATTCTGAACAGCGGGGAGCCTAGTAAAACCGATATTCGAGGTTGATTTGGAAACAGTTAAAATGCCATTCAACCCAATAAGTCCAACAATCAAAGAAATAGAAGCAACTAATAAAAAACTGCCGATCAATTTCCCTTTTAATCCGAGCTTTTTCATTTTACAATCTCTAACAATTTAATATTTTTGAAATTTGCTACCTGTTTTCTGATCTGAAAATGTCCCACATGATGGACTTTCGATATCGGTTTTCTTTATCTATTGATAATCAGGCCTATTTTTGGATCTTTTGATCCACCAGTTGCATGACGTTGCGCAGTCCCTGATAATTGGAATCTTTGGTTTTAACAAAACCGGTAACACCCTTTTTAATAGCATTAAGCGCTACAGGATCCTTCAGTGCAAAAACCGCCTTCTGGATTTTTTTAAACTGGTTCATCGGCATGTTTTTATGGGTAACAATCATGAAATCAAAAACCGGATCTGATTTTGCGATGATTTTTATCCGCTTCATATATTTTTTAGCAACAGCCTCTTTAATACCACCCGCCTCATATTTTCCCATCGCTACACTCTTCGCTACAATATCATGTTTGCCTAGGAATTTATATTCAGAGATAGAATTAAATACTTGAGCATCGATCAGCATTTTTACCGGCATATAACAAGAAAGAGTTGACTGCCGGGAACCAAAAGCGAATCGCTTTCCCTTAAGATCCGTGATATGGTTTATCTGGGTATTGTTTCTAGCTGCGATGATCACTGCATGGAAAAATGGCTTATGGTTGGTTTCAAGGCCGGCCACTATTCTTAAGACGTTTTCCCCCTCTTTTCCTGAGGTGGCAATTACATAAGGACTGGGGCCTATGTACCCAAAATCAAAATACCCGGATTGAAACTTTTTAATGGTATCACTGTAATCCTTTCCAGTTTCGAAGGATATATGGGTTCCAGTCTGTTGTTCAAGATAGTCAATCAAAGGTGTAAGAGATTTTTTAATTTTAGAAACCTTTCCAACGGCAATCGCACCAAAAATCAAATCGGTCTTTTCCTTTGCATAAGAAATCCCTGTGGTTGTGACTAATACAATAATCAATGTTACCAATAACTTTTGTTTACTCATGGTTGAACTCCTGAAATCATTTAAACCTGAATTGCGAATATTCTTCAGTCGTGATATTGCCCTGTCCTGAATGGGTGAATACTTTCATCATTGCGAGCCTGTTAAAACATCTTTGTTTTTTACTTCCATCTAAAAACTATTCAAAGATCTTATCGCCATTAAATCCCAATCAACAGTCCGCCAAAGAATATGTCCGCTGCGAAGAATTCACTCTTACTAACCTTTGATTTTTAGAATCTTTCTTTTTCGATGTCAAGGTATTCTTATATTTTTAAATAAACGCATCAAGGTTTTAAGATAAAACACAGGGTGGGACCAAAAGACATAATTGAAAACAAGTATTATTTAGAAATGACACCAGAAAAACTTACCATTCCGATCGCCAGTTCCTGTTCTGGTCAAGTCTGGTGTCGTTTATTGTTCTGGGAATCACATCAGTTGTTGTGTCGACAATCGGTGAAATAAAGAAATACAGCCTGAAGGATTGGCTGTATATCCTGTTTCTTGGACTGCAGGGGTCGTGGTTGTGCTTACAAAAGGAGATTTTCAGAGTATAAATATCATTATGTTTAGAGTCGCTGTCAGAGTTCTGATAAGAAGCGTTTCCCGATATCGCCTGCTTGAAAAACCAATTGCCTGAGGTTCATCATTCATCTGGATCTCAGACTCCGGAAACCGGTGGCCTATCCCCTGTATCCAATATTATCAGTAGCTCTGGGGTGAGAAGGGGGGGGGTGACTGTCGAGAAAATGTGTGTCGGTCCGAATCATTTCAACTATCTTTCCCGGATCAGAACCATGTGGGTAATTCTCTCTTTCTGTTGGCGGGCAAAATCCTCATATTCAAAGACATCTTCATCAATGACGTACTGAATCACCGATCCTTGCAGCAGAGCGACAATGGTTGCAGCATAATGTTCTGTATCCATTTCCTTGAAGCAGCCATATGCTACCCCGGATTCCAGAATCCCAACCAGGGTTTTACGATAGCTTTCATACAGCTTTTTGCTCAAACCTTTCAGTCGATCATTGGTATTGATCTGGCTCCAGAAATTAAACAGGAGATGAAAGTACTGGCTCTCTCTTTTGATCATCATAAAAGCCTCTTCGATGAACGACCGCAGCTGATTCAGAGGATCATCCGTCTGGCTCAAAGCCGCATTGACATTTTCCTCAATATTAGACTGCATCTCCTTAAAAAGAGTAAAAAACAGGTCCTCTTTATTCTCAAAATAATAGTGAACTAACCCTGTGGAAAGCCCCGCCTCGACTGCAATGTCTCGAATCGTAAAGTTCGAATACCCTTTCTGACCGACGACTTCAAAAGCGGCTTTAATCAATTGAGCCTTTCTTTGAATACTTATTTTTGGTTTTTTTTCTGCACTCATAACATTTATTGATGACCGTGGTCGGGTCAAAACTCTCAGGCAGCAGGGCGAAAAAGCAATCTCGACTCTGCAGGCTGAACGGAAACTTCGCTTGAGAGCCGCTTTATTTGAAACTTGAAACGTTGTCGAAACGATGGCTCAAAAGATTCTCAAGACAGTGTCGAGGAATAGGCAGGCCTGGATTATTAAGCAACCAGGGCTGATGTTAGACGAGTTTTTTCAGAATCTTTTCGCTGAGGGTGTAAGGGTCCGTTTGTTTTTCTAAAATCTGCTCAACGGCTTGCTCCAGTTCACCCTCATCATCCATCTTTTTTAAAAGTGAGTCAACCAGGCGCTGCTTGACCATTTCAATCAATTCTAGTTTAAGATTGAATCGTTTTCTTTTCAGAAACTGGGGACTGACGTTTCCGGTAAAGTAATGGCGGTGTCTGTCAATTTCAGACCAAAGAAGATCAATTCCCTGAAGACGATTGGCGACGGTTTTAACGACTGAAGGGATCCAGTTATCTTGCTCAAGAACGGTAGATTGACCCATGTCGATCATTGCTTTTATCTCTTGTTCGGTTTTTTCCGCGCCGTTTAAATCTGCTTTGTTGATTACGAAAAGGTCTCCAATCTCAAGGATCCCGGCTTTGATTGCCTGAATACTGTCGCCTAGGCCTGGCGCCAAAACGATAATGGTGGTATCTGCGATTCGAGCAATATCCAGTTCATCCTGGCCGACACCGACGGTTTCAACGAGGACAAAGTCTTTGCCCATCACATCCATCACGACCACTGCCCCTCGGGTAGCCGCCGTGATTCCCCCAAATTCGCCCCGTGTGGCCATAGAGCGAATAAAAACACCCTCATCGGTTGCATGGCGTTGCATTCTGATCCGATCACCCAGAATGGCTCCACCGCTGAAGGGGCTGGAAGGGTCCACCGCCAAAACACCAACGGTCTTGCCCTGTTTTCGGATCTCCTCAATCAGCGCATCCGTCAGCGTGCTTTTTCCAACTCCAGGCGGACCGGTCAAGCCAATCACAAAAGCGTTGCCGGAATGGGGATAGAGTCTCTTAAGGCATTCGGTCGCCTCAGGCGCACCGTCATCGATTTTCCGAATGAGGCGGGCAGCTGCACGAAGGCTCCCTGCTAAAATATTTTCGACAATATCGGACAACATTAACGATACCGTTATTTGAGTGTTTTAATTCTAATTGACTGACTTTGTTTAATAATACGATTAATTTTGTCTAAAATTTCCTGGTTTGTCGAAGAAGGGCCAAAAGAAGCGGCGACCCCATTCTTTTCCAAATCTAGCTCATCCTTACGGGTAACGACTGAACCACCGACCACAACAGGAATGTCCAGTTGCTTTTCCTTCATTAACGCCATTAATTCCGGAACATAATGTAAATATTCCCAAGAGTGACAACTGAGGCCAATCAAATCGATATCCTCTTCCACACTGGTTTTCACAATCGTACCGGGCAGGTTAAATTTTCCGGTATAGATCACCTCCATGCCGGAGTCTCTAAGCATACGAGCAACACCGATGGCTCCGACCTCATGTTGATCAAGTCCCAGAATTCCTACGAGTACCCTTTTCTTCTGCATGTTACTCCTTGTCATGAACCCATTTAATAAATTCCAATAAGACTTATGGCAATCGGGACGTCTTTCATCAGATCTTAAAGCGGTCCCTTTTTGGGTATTTTACCATCTTGATGTTTAAATTCACTTACTCCACTGCTTGCAATGGAGATTCAACCATCCCATGGGGATCATACGGTAAGCCCGCTGATTGCCTCATTACACCAGCTATTTCGCCAATCGTCACGCCAGCTTGCATAGCCTCAATCGTTGGATAAATCATGTTTTCTTTCTCTGCAACCGCATTCTTATATAGACCCCTCAGGGTTTGCTGCACCTGTTCCGCGTTGCGATTTTTCTTATGTGCTTGAATCTTCTCGATACGTTCCCAACAAGGCTGGATTTTCTCCTCGGCGACCTCTTTCAACAGGGTGTCTTCCTCTTCCGGAATCTGCAATTGATTGACACCCACTTTTGACACACTTCCATCATCAATCGACTTATTGTACCGCTCCATGGTGTTTTCAAAGAAACTCTTAATCCAGCCGCTATCTAACAGGTCAGCCGGGTCCCCTTTCCCTTCAATCTCGTTGATCATATCTTCAATCCGTTTTTCCATTTCATCAGTCAAAGATTCGACATAATAGGAACCACCCAGAGGATCCTGTACATTCGTGATGTTTGACTCCAAATGGATCACCTGCTGGGTTCGGAGCCCGACTAGATGTGATTCCGGGCTGGGAGTTCTAAATCCCTCATCAAAGGCTGAGATCTCCAAAGCCTGCACATCGGCTAAGACCAGGGAAAGTGCCTGGGAGGTGCCTCTCACAATATTGTTAAAGGGTTGTTGGGCTGTGAGGCTCAGACCCGACGTATGCGATGTGATCACAACCGCCAGTGAACGGGGGTCCTGTGCGCCAAATTCATCACGCATCATTTTAGCAAACATGCGACGAGTTGCCCTGATTTTTGCGATCTCTTCAAAGAAATCCATACTGCAATTCACTAAAATCGCAATTCGGGGAGCGAAACTATCGATATCCAGTCCCCGTTTTAATAACTCCCGCACGATGGCGCGGATCTCTACAAATCCCAAGGCCATCTCCTCAACGCCGTTTAACCCGGCTTCACTAAAGAAATAGGTATCTTCCACATAGGAGTGAAAACGGGGCATTGTTTTTGTACAAAACTCAATGGTATCACAGCTTGACTTCATTCTTAAATTAAAGGGCATGTGATAGGCGTAGCCACAGTCTTCCGCATAAAATGGCGGTTGAAGCACCGAACCGCGCAGACGGTCCGCTGCAAAGCCGTTTTCCAGGGCCACCAGGTATAATCCCCCCAGGGCAAAAATGGGCGGAATCGAACTGGAGATTGAGATGGCGTCCAGAGGAATATCTTTAAATAGCTCCCGAAAATCCTGCAGGCAACAAAGGGATACACCCTGAGTCCCAATATTATTCGCAGCCAGAGGGTGATCCGGATCGAGCCAGGCCTGTGTCGGGCTATCTCCAATGACATCGAGACCCATCTGCCCTTTCCCGATCAGATACTTAAACTGCTCATTTGATCGCAGCGGATCGCCCTCGCCTGAAAGCTCCCGATGGATCCAGCCGTTGCTAGAGTTGACACGTCTGCCTCTAGTGAAAGGAAATTCACCCGGGTTGTTCAAAGATTCTTGGTAGTCCTGTTTCTTAGTGTCTTCAGGTGCATAAAAAGGCTTTAAAGGGATTCCGGATCGGCTTGTTTCTGTCATGTTTTTCGTCTCGCTGTTGGATTTTTATCAATGGATATAAACAGACCCGAAACGGTCTTCCGCAGTTTCGAGTCGAGATTTTGATGTTCGCTAAAAGGCATGTAAGGAAAACCGGACTTTCAGCCGCTACACATCAGCTTCCAAGCTGAGATTTGACCTCTTTCTGGCTTCCAAGGCTGCTGACGTTAAGCTTCATTCCACCGTCGATATGAATCTCCTCGCCGTTGATATACCCTGATCGGTCCGAGGCTAAAAATATCGCCAGATGGCCCACCTCTTCCATGTTTCCAATCCGTCTGACAGGTGTTGTTGCCACGGCCCCCTGCTTAATCACGTCCGGCATGGCCTGTACAAGTTCTGTTCCGATCAGGCCAGGCACGATCGCATTACAGGTAATGCCATTTCTGCCCTGTTCAATCGCCAGCGTGCGAGTCAGGCCCAAAATTCCAGCTTTACTGGCCGCATATCCACACTGGTTATGCAAACCGCCAGTAGCCCCCAGCGAGGAAAAATTAATCACCCGCCCCCATTGCGCTTCGATCATGGATTCAATCACCGCTTTAATCATGTTGAAAGAACCGGTCAGGTTTACTGAAATTTCACGCGTCCAGGCCTCGAATGTCATTTTGGTTAACGGTGCTATATTATTCACAATGCCGGCATTGTTAATCAGAACATTTATCCCACCCAGCTTTGCTTGAATTTTCTGAACGCCCTCATTCACCTGGTCCGGTTTTGAAATATCCAGTATTCCGGCCTCAACCCGGCCTCCTTTTTTTCGAATCTCCTCAGCCGTTTCTTCAACGGAGGGAATTCGATCAACCAATCCAAGATCTGCACCCTCGTCTGCCATCATCAGAGCCATGGTTCGGCCAATCCCACGGGCAGCACCGGTGATCAGAATTTTCTTACCTTCAAGAAGCATAGCAATTCCATTAAGTCAGAGTATAGAAGATCTGAGGGACAGGTTGTCCCTCAGACATACAGATTCAAAAAATTACAACATCTCCGGAACACCAAAAGGTTGATCCTTCTTTGGTCCCATTGAGTAATCATTAAAGGGTCCGTCCCGCTTAGCGATGGCTGCACCCACACCCTCTTTTTTTGCCAGCTCCACAAACTCCAGCCCTTCCGGCGTATTTCTCATACCCCCATCCAGAATCATGCCTAGGGTCTGGGTAGACTGAAGTCCCATATTGTCCAGAGTCTGATTTACAATCAGTTTCATAGCCGCCAATTGGGTGGTGGGGCATTGAGCCATCTTATTGGCCCAGGAAAGAACCTCTTCATTCAACTTGTCAGCAGGAACCGCCCGGTTAATCAAACCAATTTCATGGGCCTTTGTCCCGGATAAACAATCTCCGGTTAACGCCAGCTCTTTGACTTTTGTCAGCCCCAGGCGGTGAATCCACATCCCTGTCAGATAGCAACCCCAAACTCTGGAGTATGGAGTTCCGATTCTGGCATCCTCGGAAGCGATGATGATATCTGAAAGCAACGCCATATCTGAGCCCCCTCCCACACACCAGCCATGAACTTTGGCAATCACCGGTTTGGGACCTCTCCAGATTCCCATAAATTTTGGCACCGGCCCGGTAAATGGATTGGTGACGCCCATCATATCGACACCCGGATCCCATTGTTCACCCGTCACATCAATTCCCCAACTCTTGAAATGATCAAGGTCCTCAGAAAAATCAAACCCCGCACAAAAAGCCTTACCCGCCCCCTGGAGAATGATCACTCGAACCTCTCTATCTGCATTGGCCTGTTTGAGCGCATCTTCCAGTTCTTCGGTCATCGGAGGACGAATACAATTAAATTTGTCGGGACGGTTCAAGGTGATGATGGCCAGCCTTCCATCGGTTTTATAAAGAACTGTTTTTTCAGACATTATTCCTCTCTTTGGTTTTTAAGTCAAATTCATTAAAAAGGGTTATCGTGCAAATGCACCGACTGCAAGTGCTGTCTTAGTTTGATTTTATGTAATCTTCTTTTACCAGTCGTTTGAGTAGCTTTCCAGTGGCAGACATGGGAAAGCTTTCCACAAAGACGACTTTTTTAGGGACTTTATAGCCGGCCATATTTTCTTTACAAAAATCGATAATTTCCTCTTCCGTAGCCTGGTTTTCCGGTTTAAGCAAGACAAAGGCGGTTACCAATTCAATCCAGTATGGATCGGGAGTCGCGATAACAGCAGACTGAGCGACTTTTGGATTTCTGAGCAGCATGGCTTCGACTTCTTGAGAAGACACATTTTCGCCACCCGATTTGATCATATCCTTCTTCCGATCAACGAAAAAGATGTAGCCATCATCATCCTGGTACCCAATGTCACCTGTATGCAGCCAGCCATTCCTTAGAGTCTCCCGCGTTTTCTCTTCATCTTTCCAGTATCCCTTCATGACGGCAGGTCCTCGAATAACCAATTCCCCCACTTCCCCGAGAGGTAGTTCCTGGTCTTTATCATCAAACACTTTTACAGTCACACCTGTATCCGGAACGCCAATAGAATTGATTTTTTGGGCAAACTCGTTAGGAATAGAGGTTGTACCAACAGGGGAGCTTTCAGTCTGTCCCCAGTAGTTTCTCCATTGAATATCGGGCTTGATCTTCATCCAGTTCTCCAGAACCACTTGCGGCATCACAGCACCGAAACAGATACACTTTTTCAGGGAGGAGATGTCAAAATTCTCAAAACCCGGAACCGTCGGTAGCGCGTGGTATAAAGTCGGCGGATAGACCCAGGTGGTGACTTTGTCCGACTGGGTTCGCTGCAACGTGACCATGGGATCCGGGGCATATTCCAGAATAGCCTTTGACCCAAAACTGATGGAGGCCATCAGGATCGTCGTCCCTGCAACATGGAAAAGGGGAATATCGATAATCAGTGTATCGTCGTTCTTGAAATCGCAGTCAGAGGAGAAATGAAACATGCTCATGAAATAATTCAAATGAGACGTCATGACGCCTTTGGGAAAACTCTCTGTGCCCGTTGTGTACATCAGAGTTGCCATATCGTCCGATTCAATCAACACTTCAGGCTCTTTTGCAGAGATACTAGAATCAACAAGATCAACAGCCTTAATCCACCCTTCAGGTATCTGGTATTCTGCGCCAAAATCAAAAACACCGATGGTCTTGATTTTAGAAAGCTCGCCTTTAACCTTTAAAACGGTTTCAACAAGGCTGTCTTCCACAAAGAACGCCGAGGGTTCAGAGTGATTGAGGATAAAACGAATCTCATCACCCTTGAGCATAAAATTCAGTGGAACCGGAGCCGCACCAATTTTTGCCAGACCGAGTCTCAAGTAGACAAACTCCAGGCAGTTGTGCGTCATAAACGCCACTCGATCACCTCGTTTAATGCCAAGCGCAAGAAATGAGTTTGCTGCCCGACAACTCTGTTCATCCAACTCCTTAAAACTTACCCGTCTTTCTCCCGACACCAATGCGATTCTTTTTCCGAAACGCACAGCCGAACGAGCAACCAAATCTCCGATAACGGCTCTATTGAGTAAATTTTTCTGCAAATCCCTGTTCATATTTTCCTTTGTGTAAGAATTCATCCAATTCCTGAAGCCCGGTTGTACCGGGGATTCATTCAAAAAAAATGAGGACTATGATCCAATCGGGAAACCACTCTTCTCCAAAGAAATTGTCATTTCAAGACAGTTCTTGAAAATTCATGGTTAACCAGCGGTTCAAGCACACACATATTCAATTAAAACTTATGAATACCAGATTATACAATTGTCACCAGCTGATTTTATAATGCAAAACCCTTCTGGATTGATCTAAAATTGGACAGTGGTCCAACATTTAAACTAGGGCTGCTTAAAAAGTTTGTCAACAGAAAAATAAAGCCCCCTTGATATATTTCTGTAATAAGCTGTACATATTATTATACATACTCGTTCAATTCCTGAAGTGATCATGTGCCAGGTGTCATTCAAAAAAAATGAGAACTATGATCCAATAAAGAAACCATTCCTCGCCATGGAATAAATCATTTTACCGAAAGCCTTAGAGACATATATTTAATCAAATATTTCAATCATATAAATATCCTGTCAAGGTCTGTTAGGTTTAGATTAGGTGCTCCCTGTTGCTGATTTTGCAAAGTAGGGTCCCACTGAAATGGATCCATAATTGGACCATTATCCAGTTTTTGGATTGGAGGGATGATAGAATTTAGTTTTTCAGAGTCGGAATGTCACTCTTTAATGTGTGAAAAAACAAACTTCTCCCGGAAAAAAAACCTGACTTTTTTCTCTTGATTTTCCATCAACAATCCACAAGAATCGCCCCGCCTGATCCCGGCTTGGCCGAATCGCCCTATAGAATGGCATTTTCCCCCCGTGATGTTTTGAAAAGACAGTGTAATTTAATCTTCATAAACGATTTTATCGTTTATTTGTTTTGCACCTGTTCTTTCTCCGGAATGAATTGTCTGAATTTACATAATCCGTTTTATCCGGTTAACCATTCAAACTATCCCGAATCCTGCAACAGTATGGCGTTCATTGAGAATAAAGTACCGTATGCCTGTAATGAATGCAGGCATACCGGGCTCGGTCCAGGTCGACCAGATTGAGACATTGAAATGATACTGTTTGTACGGATGGTTCTTATTACTTTATTTCTATAACGGTTTTTAATTGAATTTGGGGAGAAAAAATGAAAATGAATGAACTTCAAGAGAATTTATTAAGAAGAGCGACCATTGGTGATTTGATAAAGAGATCGGCCGAGAAATTTGGAAATCGAATCGCTTTGCTTTCCGGGGGGGAGAAGGTCAGTTTTCGGACTTTTAACGAAAAAAGCTGCCAGGCAGCGAATGCCTTTCTTGAACTCGGGGTAAAAAAAGGAGATCGTGTGGCCTTTTTTACGCACAATTGTTTGAACTACATTTATTGCCGCATGGGGCTGGCGAAAATCGGTGCCGTACCGGTGCCGTTGAATTTTATGTTGAGAGGCGCTGAGATTACATTTATCATCAATGACTCGGAACCAAAGATGCTTCTGGTTGAGGACGCGTTGATTCCTGAGGTCTTGGCAGTGAAGGAAAGTCTTTCCGGAGTCGAACAGTTCGGTTGGTTTGACTTCAAAAACAGCGTGGAAAAACAGCAGGAATGGTTGGACATCGATTCATTTTTCAGCGGCAAATATCCGACGACGGAACCCGAGGTGTTAATCCATTCCGACGATATGGCCACCTTGATGTATACGACCGGAACAGAAAGTTTCCCCAAAGGCGTGGTTACCAGTCATCTCGCCTATTATATGAGCATGATGCATCTTTCCTGCGATTGTAACTTTCGGGATGACGATACGATCATTATCGATATTCCCATGTTTCATATAGCGGGAACCACTATCTTGCTGGGGGCGATGACATTCGGAGCAAAAGCCATTATTGAATATGCTCCGGATCCTATGGTTACGTTGAAAAGAACGGCTTCCGACAAAATCACCATGTGGGTCTATCCTCCGACGCTTTATCAGGCTCTGCCGACGGTCCCGGGCATTGAATCCTTTGACCTCTCTTCCTTAAGAAAGTGTATTTCTTTTGGAGCGGTTCTGCAGCCGGTTATTCTGGAAAAATGGAAAAAGCTCAAACCAGATATCGAATGGCGCAATTACTGGGGACAAACAGAAAGCTCTCCGCTGGGTACGACGTCGATACCCCAGGATTTTGAAAGCAAGATCAACTCGATTGGCCTTCCCGATACCACGATCACTTTAAAGGTGTTCGATGAAAATGATCAGGAATTGCCTACCGGCAAAGTTGGCGAACTGGTCATGCGAGGACCGTCCATCATGATCAACTATTGGAAAAATGAAGAGAAAACGGATGAGACCCTGGCTGGCGGATGGCTCCACACTGGCGATCTGGGATACATTGACGAGGACGGATACGTTTATTTCGTGGACAGAAAAAAAGATATGATCAAATCCGGCGGAGAGAATGTATCATCCCAGGAGGTGGAGGGGGTCCTGCTGAGACACGAAAAAATCGCCCAGGTTGCCGTGATCGGTTTGCCGGATGACTACTGGATTGAAGCAGTATCGGCCTTTGTCATGCTCAATCCCGGAGCAGATGCCACCGAAGACGAACTCATCTCTTATTGCAAACAGGATCTGGCCGGCTATAAGGTCCCGAAAAAAGTCCGGTTTGTGGACAGCTTTCCCATGTCGGCTAATGGAAAACTGTTGAAACGAAAACTCAAAGATAACTACCTGCAGGCTCATAGCAATTAGACCTTGCAGCGGGGAACAAACAACGACCCATGCCGAGGCGAGGTTTACATTTGGTACCCTTTTCATTAAAATCCTAACAGGAGAAAACGATGCCTACTGTCATTTATGAAAAACGAAAAAAGATTGCCTATATCACCATCAACCGTCCCGAACACATGAATGCCATTGACCCGGAAACCCATGAGTTATTGTGGGAGACATGGCAGGATTTTGATCGGGACGATAACATGGAATTGGCAATTGTCACGGGAAAGGGAGATGAAGCCTTTTGCGCAGGTGCGGATCTTAAAAAGCTTACCGCTCACTGGTTTTCCCAGGCCGATGGCCTGTTTCCCCGCAAAAAGATCAAAGACGGATTTGGTGGAATCACCCGCGGGCTTCATCGCATATATAAACCGATTATTGGCGCCATCAATGGCTGGGCTTTGGCCGGTGGATTGGAAACAGCCCTGGCCTGCGATATCCGAATTGCCTCGGAAAATGCAAAATTCGGTTCTTTCGAAGTCCGTCGAGGGTACCATCATGGAGACGGGGGGATTGTCCGGCTGGTGAACGTCTGCGGCGTCGGCATCGCCATGGAACTGTTGTTGACGGCCGAACCCATTGATGCCCAGAGGGCTCTGCAATGCAACCTGGTTTCCCGCGTTGTCCCCCATGACAAACTTCTCGAAGAAGCGGAAAAAATGGCGGCAAAGATATTGCGCAACGACGCCTGGGCGGTTCGTTCGGCCAAAGAGACCATCATGAACGTTATCGGGCGTCCGCTGGATGATCAATTGGCCTATGAGGCGATGATGGGATATTCCGGGATTGCCAACCCGACGGTTCCCAAACTGTTAAAGAATTTTGCCGAAAAGACCGATAAAGGGCGTGTCGGGAAAAATTCAACCGACCTTTAAACAGAAACAGGATTGGAGAAACGGCAGACCGAATTTATGCTTACAAGTCATGTGTGCACGAAAAGTACCCAATCCTGATTGTTCGTAGTAAACCTGAAGAATAAAAACAGAGGAACGAATGAAAAATCGACTCTTTGAGCTTGATGGAAAAGTGGCGATCATTACAGGTGGTGCTCGCGGTATCGGCCGGGCAATCGCCACCGGTCTTGCCGAAGCGGGGGCCAATCTCGTGATCGGGGATATTGACATAGAGGCTGCCGCTGAAACCTGTCGTGAATTAGGCAAGTCAGGGGGACGGGCCATCCCTGTCCGCTGCGACATCAGCCTTAGCAAAGACGCCGATGCCTTAATCAAAACCGGTATAGACCAGTTCGGTCACATCGATATCTTGTTCAATAACGCCGGGATATCTGGAGCGGCAAAGCCACTGATCGGCTTATCCGATGAAGAATGGAATCAGACCATCGCAGTGAATCTATCCGGGATGTTTTACTGCTCCAGGGCTGCAGCTAAAGAGATGATCAAACAGCAGTCAGGAAAAATTGTTAATATTACGTCTGTGGCGTCCTTTCGACCGCTTCGTAACAGCGGCGATTATTGTTCTTCAAAGGGCGGAGCCCATATGCTGACCCAGGTACTGGCCCTGGAACTGATCCGCCACAACATCAAAGTTAATGAGATATGCCCCGGTATGTTTGATACCAGCCTTGCCCCGAAAATAAAAGAGGCCATGTTGAAAAACGTTCAGAAAATGATACCGATCGGCAGGTTCGCCCAGGCGGAAGAGATTAAAGGCTTGGCCATCTTTTTAGCCTCTCAGGCAAGTGATTATTTAGTCGGAACGTCCATCCCTATTGATGGGGGAGCCGGGATCCGGGATTAGTTTTTACCCTGAAAGCCCTGTCGATAGCTGCCTGGTGTCAGGGAAGTCAATCGTTTGAAGAGCCGGCAAAAAAAACTGACGTCTTCATATCCGACCCGATAACTGATTTCCTCGATGCTCAACGGATCGTTTTTTAAATGCTCCTTGGCGGTTTCCGTTCGTATCCGCTGCAGATAGGTTATGGGGGTATCTCCCGTTGCCTCTTTAAATCGCCGTGTGAAATTCCGCAGGCTCATACCGAATCTGTTAGCCACTTCCTCAACTAAAAAGTTGGATGAAAAATTCATCTCCATCCAACATTGGGCTTTTAATACCTGCTGATCTCCATGATACTTCTGTCCATCAAAAGCGAAATGGGAAATTGACTGCACCGGATGAATGTCCATTAGAAAATTCCGGGACACCTTTTGAGCGATTTTCATCCCCCAGATTCGCTCGATGAGATAGATTGAAAGGCTGCATCCGGAGGCGACGCCGGATGAGCAAAACAGATTTTCCGCCGCCGTGATCAATCGTTCCGGCTGTAGAATGACCCGGGGGTATCTTTTGCGAAACTCATCCACCATCCTCCAGTACACCGTTCCCACTCTGCCATCCAGCAACCCGGTTTCGGCCAGCAAAAAGGTCCCAGTGCTGAGACATCCGATCAGCGCACCCTGCTCGGCATGATGTTTCAGCCAGGAAACGGTCTGCCGATGTCGGTTTAAAAAAGGCAGAATCTCCCCCCAGATCCCCGATACGATAATCAAATCGGTCTTTCCCACGGACTCCAGCGAGCAATCCGGATCAATCACAGATCCGTTAAAGGTCTGGACCTTTTTACCATCCTGTGTGGCCACCTCGATCAGTTGTGATGGTTTGAACTCGTGACTGTCGCGTTTTTTCTTCAGGGCGGCGCAGGCAGCGAACAGTATGTCGCGGGACATCGCTACCCCCATTTCCAATGACTGTTCGAAAGCAAGAATGGTGACCCGCCTGACGTCTCTTTTTTGAATCTGCAGCGCCTGTTTTTTCATATTACGCTCTGTCGGTCAAAAAGAGTTCAAGAGAAAAAATCTTACCGTCACCGGGCAGGCTTTCCCCGGTAATGGCAATTCTCGCAGGTATTGAAACCGGGCTGGACGCTAGGCAACCTGGCTGCTATGGCCGATCAGACGATTGATCTCATTAATCGTCTCCTCATTGGTTGACGAAGGGCCAAAAGCGGCCGCAACGCCCATTTTGATCACCTCTTCACTATCTTTGACTGTAATGACCGACCCGCCTACGACAACAGGTATCGGCAGATTTTTTTCTTTCAACAACGCAATCAGTTCAGGAATGTAATGAAGATATTCCCAAGAGTGACAGCTGAGCCCTATCAGATCGACACTTTCCTGAATGGCGGCTTGCACGATTGTTGCGGGAACGTTGAACGTGCCGGTATATACGACTTCCATTCCTTCATCCTTCAGCATCCTGGCAATACCGATCGCTCCCACTTCATGCTGATCCAGTCCCAGGACTCCTATTAAGACTCTATTCTTTATCATTATTTTTTGATTCTCAATTAAACGGATAAAATCTCTAAAATGAAAACAGCGGTTCCATCAACCCATGCGGATCATAGGCCTCCCCGACCGCCTGTCGTATGACGCCGGTAATTTCCCCCGCGGTGGCCTCGGCCTTCATGGCGGCGATGATGGGGTACATTAGGTTTTCGGATTCATCCCTGGTTTTTTGATGCAGATCCTGCAAGGCATTCTTCAGTTGTGTTTGATCCCGACCCAGTTTATATGACTTTATTTTTTCGATGTGTTCCCGACAAGGCTCGATTTTTCCTTCAGCCACTTCTTTCAACAAGGTGTCTTCTTCATCGCTGATCTGATGAATGTTTACGCCGACCTTGGGCAGGGTTCCCTGGCTGATCTGGTGATGATACCGCTCCATCGAGTCTTCAAAGAATCGTTTGAACCACCCGCTTTCCGAAAGTGCCTCAATATCCCCCTTGGCTTCGATCTCTTCGATCATCCCGTTGATCCGTTTTTCGATGTCGTCGGTCAACGACTCCACATAATAAGAACCTCCCAGGGGATCTTGCACTTTCGTGATATTTGTTTCCAGGTCGATGACCTGTTGGGTGCGCAGTCCGACCAAGTGGGACTCGGGGCTGGGGGTGCGGTATCCTTCGTCAAAGGCTGAGATTTCCAGCGCCTGAACCCCTGCCAGAATCAGGGCAATGGATTGGGCTGTTCCCCTGACGATATTGTTGAAGGGCTGCTGGGCTGTCAAAGACAAGCCAGAGGTATGGGAGGTAATCACGACAGCTAGCGACCTGGGATCTTTGGCTCCGAACTCGTCCCTCATCATCCTGGCAAACAACCGTCGAGTGGCCCTGATCTTGGCGATCTCCTCGAATAAGTCCATACTGCAGTTGACAAGGATGGCAATTCGCGGGGCAAAACTGTCGATATCCAGCCCGCGTTGCAACAATTCCCGGACGACATACCGGATTTCGATGAATCCCAGTGCCATCTCCTCTACGGCAGTCAGTCCGGATTCGGCGAAAAAATAGGTGTCTTCCAGAAAAGAGTGAAATCGCGGCATCTCCCGGGTAGCAAATTCGATGGAATCACAGGTAAGCCTGAGCCTTGTCTGGAACGGCATATGATAGGCATACCCGCAATCCTCTGCGTAAAACGGC
>Ga0075122_10000089_pt1 | contig 69735 bp, 82 predicted proteins | sample AntAceMetag02UKB_FD_69790 | JGI IMG/M metagenome (GOLD analysis project Ga0075122, IMG submission 69790) | Saline lake microbial communities from Ace Lake, Antarctica - Antarctic Ace Lake Metagenome 02UKB | ecosystem: Environmental > Aquatic > Non-marine Saline and Alkaline > Saline | place... | reverse complement strand
CTATGTCCTGTGAAAGGGGTGTTGTTCTACTGTCTAAAGTTAGTGAATACAAAATAAAAAAATAAATAAGTATGGCTACTAAAAGATTTGTACATTTATTTAAAATCATGTTAATGTCCTCCAAATAGGTGATTTGTTTAAAAAACTTGATTATTTCATCTTAAAAGAATATAATAATTTAGTCAAATAGTAATATGTCAACATTTAGTGTTAAGACAATTCAACCTAAAAGGGATTTTTCTAAGTTTAAGAAAGATGTTTCAGATAAGAAAAAACCTACAAGTAGAAAAAACGGCAAAGGTAAATATTTTATCTTAGCTGTTTTGTTAGTTGTAATATTTGTCCTATTTACATATATATTACCAAGTGTAAATGTAACTGTGTTTTTATCTGCAGAAGAGTTTAGCAAAGAATATGACATATTGTTACAAAGAGATGCAGTAGCATCTCAAGGTGAGAAATTAGTTTACCCAGCAGAAATTAGAAAACTATCTGGTACAGAAGGGGATACTTTTGAAGCAACAGGAGAAAAGAATATTGGTGAGAAAGCAAAAGCTACTGCTAATATATATAACTATACAGGTAGATCTGCTCCAGTAACTTCTAAAGTTGAATTAATACATTCATCTGGTAAAAAATATTTTTTAATTCAGAATGTTACAGTTCCTGGTGCCAGTGTTTCAGATCTTGGAGATGTTGTCCCTGGTGAAATATCAGTTGAAATAGAAGGAAGTGAAGCAGGAGAAGATTTTAATCAATCTGGTGGTAGATTAAATATTTCTGTATTAACTTTGGAAATGCAAGGTAAGATATATGCAGAAGCTCAAGAATTTAAAGGAGGAACATCAGAAGTTGTACAAGTAGTTAGTCAAGAAGATTTAGAAAATGCTCAAGAAGATTTAATTGATAAGTTAACACCAGATTTAAAAGATAAACTTAAAGATGAATTAAAAAAGACAAATCTTGTTATTAGAGATGAATTAGCTGATTTAAAAATTGTTAATATTGAAAAGAGTTCAGATTTAGATGGTGAAACAAATGAATTCACTATGAAGATAGAAGCTGAGATTCAAGCTTTAGTTTTTGAAGAAGAAGAATTAAAGAAGTTTTTAAAAACTACAGCTTTGATAGATTTACCAGAAGACAAGATGATTGCTAAAGATGATTTAGGACAATTAATGTTTGATATAGAGGATTTTAATTTAGATAACGAATCAGCAGATTTAAAAGCTCAAATTAGATATGATGTATTTCCACAGGTAGATTTAGATGGTTTTAAAGATTTAATTAAAGGAAAACCACAAAATGATGCCAGAAGAATAATTATGCAACAAGATAATGTAAGAGATGTAAGGTTTGATTTTTCTTTAAGTTTAAGTAATAAGATACCTAATAACTTGAATAAGATTGATATTAGGGCGGGGAATTAAAATATGTTGGAACATATAAATTCTAGTCCACAACCAACACAGACCGAGTTTAAGGAAAATGAAATAGGTTTATTGTCAGAGTTTGATATGGAATATTTTAAAACATTAGAAGGAATTGAAGGTTGGATCGCTATTGGTCAAGAAAACTGTAAAAATCAAAGGTACTTTACTGTATTAAACCCCACTGGTGACAAACTTGGTGTTGTAGGAGTTTATGATACTGACGACGAACAGAACATAACCCATACGGTTGTAGACACAAAATATCGTGGAAAAGGTTTATCTCGAAAGTTTAAAGACCACCTCATGGATAAACTTAATTTGCCTTTTATTACACTAACAATCAAATTAGATAATAAACCTTCAATTCGTGCAGCTGAAAAATTACCTAACATTAAGAGGGTTAGTGACACAGAATATGAAGAGAACTATAAAAAAGCTAAATATATATATATACAAGAGAATAAAAAAGTTTAAATATACACTAATTAGGCGACATAATAAAATTTAATTTATAAAAATATGTATTCATTTAACGGCATTGGAACAACGTTTTACGGCAAAAAAGAATTAAAAAATGATGGTTCATACAAAACAACAAAATGGTTTATATTTTTATAAATTAAATTTAGAATATAGAGTAATGTAGCCAATTAAAAGATAATTTATTAAGATATTTTTTGAACTTTAGCTTGGCATTTTCCAGATATACGGATACATTATATAAAATACATCACAAAATTATGATAATCGACAGTCATTTACACATTTCATATTTAGATGATGAGAAAAAAAATCTTTTCGACGTTAAAGACGAACTTTTAGAATCGATGAACAAATTTAATATAGACTATTCGATTGTTATTCCCGATAACATACCAAACCCACAATGTGCAGACATGCAGACGCTATTAAAAATTGTCAGAGGCAAAAAACAGTTTTTTTCAATGGGAACCATAAATATTTTTCAAGATATAGATAAACAAATTATTAAATTAGAGAAATTAATAACAGCCAAAAAAATTTGTGCAATCAAACTCTTCCCAGGACATGACCCTTTCTATCCGACAGACGAAAGATGTCAGCAGGTGTACGACCTATGTACTAAATATGATATTCCAGCTGTTTTTCATACTGGAGCTAATTCAGATGATTATAACTGTGCAAAATATAACGACCCGAAATATTTAGTTGAAGTTGTAGAAAAATATAAATACCTAAAAATCGTTATTTCACATTTTTTTTGGCCTAAGATGGATTATTGTTTCGAGTTAACCAAAGACTTGAAAAATATTTATTACGATACTTCCGCAATGGCTGATGATGAGGTTGTTGATAATTCTGGTGGTTGGAATAAGGTTGTCGAAGTATTAAAAAAAACTGTTTTAATTAAGCCAGACAACGTGATGTTTGGCACTGACTGGCCCATGTGTCCTGTTGATAAACATATACAATTAATTAAAGATTTAAAGTTAGATTCTAAAACCGAAGAAAAGATTTTTTTTCTTAACGCAGTCAATCTATATAAACTAGAAATTTTGTGATGTATATTATATAACACGGCGTGTCTGGCTACAGAAAAATTTTATATAACATCGAATATACGGCTCTAAACCTCATTTTTCCCCATTTTCCCCAAAAACTTGACATATTTCTTTAGATTTCATATACTTTATACATAATATTTGATGTTAACAATGGAATAAATAACAATATAAAAAGGTAGATAACCTTATATTTTAAGGTTATCTAAAATTTTGTCTAAAAATGACAGAAACAACAACAAACAATCAAAATTTAGATCCAAAAGACGAAACTCCAAAGAAAGTTGAGGGTGTAGTTGAGGAAGAAAAACAGCCAAAAGCTGAAGAAAAGCAAGAAGAGCTTAGTAATTTTAAGGTTAATAAAAAAGGCTTTATTGAAGTAGATGGTGCTGTTACTGAAAGTTTACCCAGTATTACTTTTCGTGTGGAACTAGAAAATGGACAAGAAATCATAGCTAGATTGTCTGGTAAGATGCGCATGTACAGAATTATGCTTTTGCCAGGGGATAAAGTTAGGGTAGAAATGAGTCCATATGATCTTACTAAGGGTAGAATTACATTTAGATATTAAACAATATGAAGGTTAGATCCTCTGTTAAAAAGATATGTAAAGATTGCCAAGTAGTCCGCCGCAAAGGTAGGGTATTTGTAATTTGTAAAAATCCTAAACATAAACAGAGACAAGGTTAAAATACTATGGCTAGAATAGCAGGTGTCAATTTACCAAATAACAAAGTGGTTGAAATAGGATTAACCTACATTTTTGGTATTGGTAGAACCAGAGCCACTAAAGTTTTAAAAGATTTAAAAATAGATCCAACTATCCGTGTTAAAGACTTAACAGAAGAGCAAGTGGATAAGTTAAGATTACAAATTGAGAAAGATTACAGAATTGAAGGTGATTTACGTAGAGAAGTTATTGGTAATGTTAAAAGATTAAAAGAAATTAGCGCATATCGTGGAGTTCGCCATGCTAAAGGTTTACCTTCTCGTGGGCAAAGAACAAAGACTAATTCAAGAACTTTAAGAGGTAACAAGAGAGTAACAGTTGGTTCTGGTAAACAAACCACTGCACAAAAAACATAAAATATGTCAGATTCAGATAAAAAATCTAAAGAAGAACAAGTAGTTGAAGAAAAAGTTGTTCAAGAAGAGTCTCAAAAAAAAGAGGCTGAAGTTAAGGTTGAAGAAAAAGTAGAAGCTACTGAAGAAAATCAAGAAGGTGAAAAAACACAAGTAGTTATTGTTAAAGGTAAAAAGAAAAAGAAAAAAGAACCTTTTTTACGTGGTGGAAGAGGTCAAGCACATATTAAATCATCATATAACAATACAATTGTATCAATAACTGATTTAAACGGTTCAGTCCTTGTTTGGGCATCAGCTGGTAAATGTGGGTTTAAAGGACCTAAAAAAGCTACTCCATATGCTGCCGGTGTAATTGCTAAATCACTTGTTGATAAAATTAAAGAATTAGGTATTAAAGAAGTCGATGTATATGTTAGAGGTGTAGGAACAGGCCGTGAAGCAGCTGTACGTGCTTTAGGCGTGAATGGTGTACAAGTAGTATCAATTAAAGATGTTACACCAACACCACATGGTGGTTGTCGTCCTAAAAAACCTAGAAGAATATAATCCTATGGGAAAAGATCTAAGACCAAAAGCAAAGCAATATAGAAGACTAGGAATAAAGCCAGAAACAAATGCTGGTGCTTCTTCTAGTGTTGCAAGGGCTGTTGCAAAACGTAGTTATCCACCTGGAATACATGGACCAAAAGGATTTAAGCGTTTAACAGACTATGCTTTGCATTTACAAGAAAAACAGAAAATTAGATTAGTTTATGGTGTTTTAGAAAAACAGTTAAAGAAATATTTTAAAGAAGCAATGGATGCAAAGGAAAATACTGGTTTAAAATTAATGGAATTATTGGAAAGAAGATTAGATAATGTAATATTTAGAGCTGGTTTAGCAACTACTAGAAGACAAGCTAGACAGTTAGTTAATCATCGTCATTTTCTAGTTAATGATAAGAAAATGGATATTCCATCATATCTAGTTAAATCTGGTGATACTATTAGTATTAAAAAAGATAAATCTCGTGAAAAAGGTCCTATTGCAGAAAGTTTAAAAGGTATTAACAAACACGATGCACCAGAATGGATAGCATGGGATGAATCAAAACAACAAGTTAAGGTGTTACATTTACCTCAAGAAAAGAATTTAGAGCTTGGTTTTGATACTAGGTTAATTGTTGAGTATTATTCTAAATAATATAAAAATATAAACAAAAAACTAAATTCAAAATCTTGGGTTTGTCTAAATCTAAGATTAAAGCAAACATATGGAAAACAATATTCCTCTAGCCCAAAAGGTTGAATTTAAAGAATTAGAACCAAATAAAGGTAGTTTTGAAATACAACCTCTTTACCCAGGTTATGGTTTAACCGTGGGAAACACTTTAAGACGTGTACTATTATCATCTCTTGGTGGTGGTGCAATTGAAACAGTTAAAATTAAAGGCGTTGAACATGAATTTTCAACTTTGGAATGGATGAAAGAAGATATAGTTGATGTAATTTTGAACTTAAAACAGGTTAGAATTAAACTGTCTCCAGAAGTAATGAAACAATCTGAAGAAACAGGTGAACCGATTAAATTGAATATAGAGTTAAAAGGTGCAAAAGATGTAACAGCAAAAGACTTTAAAAAGGTTGCTGGTGTAGAAGTTACTAACCCAGACTTAAAGATTTCTACTTTAACTGATGCAGCTGCTAATTTAGAGATGGAAGTTACAGTTGGATATGGTTTAGGTTATTCACCTACTGAAGAAAGAAAAGATAGAGATTATGAAATTGGCATGATGGCTATTGACGCAATTTATACACCAGTTAAAAGAGTTGGTTATGATATTGAAAACGTTCGTGTTGGTGATATGACTAACTGGGACAAATTAACTTTAAATCTTGAAACAGATGGAACTGTTAATTGTGAAGACGCATTTAAGAAAGCAGTTGAAATATTAGCTGATCAATTCGGTGCTTTATTAAACCCAGGCCAAGAAGAAGAAGTTGAAGAAAAAGAGGAAGAAGTTAAAGAAGAAGTTGAAGAAAAAGAAGAGGAAACCAAAGAAGAAGTTAAAGAATAATATATATGAGACATAGAAGTACAAAGAAAACGTTTGGAAGAAAAACAGGGCCAAGAAAAGCTTTAACAAAGAATTTGGCTCAGAGTTTGATTTTGTATGGAAAAATTAAAACAACTGAAACAAAAGCTAAATATATTAAACCTAAGGTTGAGAAACTGGTTACAAAATCAGCAGATAACACCTTACATGCTAGACGCGAGTTAATGAAGAAATTACCTACTAAGAATGCGGTTAATAAACTTTTAGAAGTTTTAGGTCCTAAATATAAGGAAAGGAAAGGTGGGTATTTACGTATAACTAAATTGGGTGAACGTAAAGGTGATGCAGCTAAAATGGTTTTAATTGAATTTGTTTAAAAATATGGAAAGAAAAACACACAAAATTGATGTAACAGGAAAAGTTCTAGGTAGAGTAGCTACACAAGTAGCTTTACTTTTACGTGGAAAAAACAAACCAACATTTCAACCTCATTTAGACGAAGGTGATATTGTAGTTATTACTAGTGTAGATAAGATGAAATTTACAGGTAAGAAATTACAGAAAAAGGTTTTTAAACATCATACAGGTTTTATTGGTCATTTAAAAATAACTAAATTGTCTGAATTGTATGAAAATAAACCTCAAAAGGTTTTTCAAAAAGCTGTATATAACATGTTGCCAAAAAACAAGTTAAGAGCTAAGATGATGAAAAGATTAAGTTTTGAATAATATGCCAGAAGAAAAAAAAGAAACAAGAAAATATTTTCAAGGAACAGGTAGACGCAAAAATGCAGTTGCCAGAGTTAGAATTTATGAAAAAGGTAAAGGTAAGTTTATTGTTAATGACAAAGAACCTAAAGAATTCTTTAAATTTTTTGAATATCAACAACAAGCTGAGTCTCCTTTAGAATTAACAGAAAAGAAATCTAAACTAGATATCTCTGTAAAAGTTTCTGGTGGTGGCCTAAGAGGACAAGCTGAAGCTATTAGACATGGTATTGCAAGAGCTTTAGTTGAAATGGATGAAGAATTAAAACCAGCTTTACGCAAGAATGGTTACATGACACGTGATCCACGTTCAAAAGAAAGAAAGAAACCTGGTTTAAAGAGAGCTCGTAGAGCTCCACAATGGAGAAAAAGATAAAAATTTGAAAATATTTTATATAAAAAAAATGACTTAAATCAGTCATTTTTTTGTTAGTCAAATTATTGACAATCATAATATATTGTGTTACATTGGGATAATAAAAAAGTAGATCATAATTTATATTCACAAGATAATAAGGAGAAACCGATGGAAGATTTTATTTTACAAGGGTTCGCAGGAGCCTTAGTTGCGTATTTAAATAATGAATATTCAGCTGAAGGTAAATTTCGCATGTCAGGAGATTCCGATGAAATGAAATATTTTGACCCAAAAGGTAATGTTATGTTGATTGTAGATCTTACAGAAAAAAAGGCGGAATTTCTATCAAAACAAGAAAATTACATGATAGACCTATCGTTACACAGGATACTTGAATACTGTGGGTTTGTAGTTACATAAAACCCATATAAATAGTCCGGTCCTATAAAATAACATTATTTATTTTTTATAGGGCTAGACTATTTTTTTTTAATAAAATCAGATATAATTGATATATGGTAAAAGCGAATACATTAACTCAAAATACTACATATTATACAGTAGCCTTAGTATTTCAAAAAATACTTGCTTTTGTGTATTTTACTTTTCTTGCTAGGGGGTTGGGTGTAGAAGATTTGGGTAAATATGCTTTTGCTTTTTCTTTTACAACTATTTTTTCAGTTTTTGTAGATGTTGGTATGTCTTCGATTTTAACTCGTGAGATTGCTAAAGACAGAAGTAGGGCTAAAGAGATTTTATCAAATGTATTAGGAATGAAATTAGTATTAGGAGTTTTTGTTTATCTTTTGGTTGTTCTTCTAATTAATGTTTTGGATTATAGTTCAACTGTTAAGATTTTAGTATATATTACTGGTTTAATAATGTTATTAGATAATTTTGCTTCAAGTTTTTGGGCTACATTGCGTGGTAACCAAAATTTGAAATATGAGAGTCTGGGTATTGTGTTATTTGAAGCTATTGTAGTTGGTATAGGTTTAGCTTTGTTGTTTTCAGGACTTGGAGTTATTTGGATAATTTTATCTACATTGGTTGGTAGTACTTTTTTCTTTTTCTTTTCTTTTTATCAGATGAAGAAAAGATTGTCTCTCAAGATTAAGGTTGTTTGGAATAGTAAGGTTTTAAAGATGTTGTTAAAGATATCTTGGCCATTTGCTTTAATGGGTATATTTGCACGCTTGAATACACAAATAGATACAATATTTTTATCTAAAATAGGGTGTGTAGGAGATGTTTGTGATAGTAATGTTGGTATTTATGCTATTGCAACTAAAATTGCTTTAGCTATCCATTTTATACCTTTAGCTTTTACTGCTGCGTTATTCCCTGCTTTTTCAGAATATTTTGTACATAACAAAGAGAAGTTAGCAAAGACCTTTGAAAAGTCTATGAGATATATGATGGTTATTGGTGTTCCTTTGTCATTGGGGATTTATAGCTTAGCTCCAGATTTTGTACCCAAGGTTTTTGGAAGTATATATACAGAAGCTGTATTACCTTTACAGATTTTAATTCTAGGACTTGTTTTTATGTTTTTAACTTTTCCTATTGGTTCTTTATTAAATGCCGCTTCGCGGCAATTAAGAAATGCTGTACATGTTGGAATTGCTGTGGTTGTTAATATTGTTTTAAATTTAATCTTAATTCCTAAGATGACTTTTGTTGGAGCTGCTACTGCTTCTTTTGTTAGTAGCCTTGTTATATTATTCTTAGGTATGTATATTGCTCCTAAAATTGTTAAATTTAGGAAATTAACTTTATTAGCCAGTTTTTTACGTACAGTGATTGCTGGTGGTGTAATGGCTGTTGTTTTAACTAAATTGCTTTTTACTGTACATTTTGTTATTTTAATACCAATAGGAGCTTTAATATATTTCATTATCTTATTCCTATTAGGAGAATTAAAGATTAAAGATGTTAATGAGTTTCTGGTTTCTTTAAGAATAAAGAAGGGGTAATGAATATTTTATGAAAACTCTATTAGTCACAATCGATTTTCCACCACTTTTAGGTGGAGTTTCTAATTACTATTTCAATCGTGTTAAAAAAATGTCTCCTGAAGAGGTTGTTGTTTTAATGAATAAAGAAAAAGGGTTTGATGATGTTAAGTTGGATAGTAAAATATATTTTAAAAAGTTTTTTGTACAATATTTTTGGCCTCATTGGATATTAATGTTTTGGTATGTTTGGAAAATTATTAGAAAAGAAAAGATTAATAGAATTTGGGTAGGGCAGATTTTACCTGTTGGTACGGTTATATATTTCCTATCTAGATTTCTTAAATTACCATTTTTTGTAACTTGTCATGGTAATGATTTGTTACGTGCTAAATCTAATTCTCGTAAGTTTAAATTAGCTAAAAGGATTTTGAATAAAGCAGAGTTTGTTGAAGCTAATACAGAGTTTACGAAGAATATTTTAATTGAAGATTATGGATTGAGTGAAGATAAGGTTAAAGTTATTTATCCTGAATCTACTTTAAGTAAAGATATGGTTAATCATGATATGGTTAGGGGGTTGAAAGAAAAATATGGATTGGAGGATAAGAAGGTGTTGTTAACTGTAGGAAGATTAGTAGAATCTAAAGGGATTGATCAAGTTATTAAATCTTTAGATATTGTGAAGAAAGAAATTCCTGATTTGATATATATGGTAATTGGGGATGGTCCTGATAAAGATAGATTAAAGGAATTATCTGATTCTGTAATTTTTGTTGGTTCAGTTCCTTCTGAACAATTACCAAACTATTATTCTCTATCTCATTCTTTTATCATGACTCCTAGGAAGAATATATATGGTGATACAGAGAGTTTTGGTGTTGTATATCTAGAAGCACAGGAATTTGGTTTACCAGTCATTGCAGGGGACACAGGAGGCGCTCGTGAGACATCAGATAGCTTTATGTTTGTTGATTCAGAAGATATTAATCAAATCGCTGAGAATATTATTAAATCATTAAAATTATGACTTTATCTGTCATAGTACCGGTATATAACAATTTTGATAAATTGAGAAATCTTTTAAAAAGTTTGTCTAAACAAACTGTTTTAGGTTTACTTGATGTTGAAATTATTCTTGTTAACGATGGTTCAGAACAAACAGTATCTATTCCTTTTGTTAAAGAATTGGAAGATAAAGTTAAATATTATGAAATATCACATGGCGGTGCTCCTAAAGCTCGTAATTTTGGATACAATAAGTCTGTAGGAGAATATGTATTCTTTTGTGATGCAGATGTTATTTTTTGTAAAAAAGATGCTTTAGGACAAATGATTAAGAAATTAGAGGATAATACAGATAAAGCATATTGTTATTCTTCTTTTAGATATGGTTGGAAAAAAATTAAATCTATTGAATTTGATGAAAATATTTTAAAACAAAGAAATGAGATTTCAACAATGTCTATGATTCACAGAGAAGCCTTAGAAAAAATTAAAGATAATGGTCCTTGGGATGAATCCTTAAAAAGATTTCAAGATTGGGACTTATGGTTAAATATGTTAGAACATGGTCTAACAGGCATTAGGGTCCCTAAGGTGTTATGGAGAGTTAAAATTGGTGGAGATATTAGTTCTTGGTTTCCTGCTAGGTTGTTTAGATTTTTTAAGGAGAATAAGGTAGTTAAGGAACATATTAAAGCTAAAGATGTTGTATTAGAAAAACATGGGTTAAAATATGGCTAAGGTTAGTCAAATTTGACATTTAGTTTTATTAATGATATAAAGATATCATCAGATGTGATAATTAATTATATCTGGTTAGGACATAAATGTCATAAGGTACTTTTGGAGGAAAGCCTATGTTATATATTATGGCTAGCTATGTTTTAAAATAAGATTTTTAGGAAGGATTTTTCATGCCTCCACGGGAGGTTGGTAGGAACGAAAAGTGTATCCCGCCTAAGCTTTCGAGCAACAAGCCAGACCAATCTCGCAACTAGGGATTACTGGCTTTTTTATTTTGTTATTGATTTTTGTCTATTTTATATATAAACTTAGATGTAAGTGGCCCCTTCGTCTAGTGGTTAGGACGCCAGGTTCTCATCCTGGTAACAGGAGTTCGATTCTCCTAGGGGCTAAGTATTCATAAAAAGAGGCTAACACTGTTATTTTTGGTTTACAAACTAATTATTAAATGCAATAATTAAATTGTCTATTTCAATACTAAAATTAATATTATATAATTATATGCAAAATAATATAAACATTTTAACAAATTTTTTTTACGAGATCGGAAATTTAAGAAAAATATTAAGGGCACATCAACAAACCTTACTAAGTCACGACCCAACAGACAACATTGCTTCTCATTCGTTTAGATCAACTTTTATCGGTTATTTTTTAGCCAAAGAATTAGAAGCTGATGCTGACAAAGTTTTAAAAATGTGTTTGTTACACGATATCGAAGAAGTGCGTTCCTCAGACATGAATTGGTTAAACAAAAAATATGTTAAAGTTTATGAAGAAGAAATAAGAGAAGACCAATTAAAAAATCTTCCTCATTCAGAAGAATTTATAGAACTTTCCAAAGAATATTCAGAGAGAGAAACAAGAGAAGCTAAAATAGCCAAAGATGCTGATTGTTTAGACCAGGTACTACTGCTTAAGGAATATGTCCAGCAAGGAAACGAGGAAGCCAGACGTTGGCTACACGAAGAAAACAAAGATGAATGTCAACAAATTAAAATAATGCACTTTAGCCTAACCAAAGAAATTGCAAAAAAAGCAATTGAACAAAAACCATCGGATTGGTGGAAAAATGCTTGGACACCTAAAAATAGATAAAACTTATTAATAAGATGGCTCAGGAATGGCTATATGCCATTTTTGAATTTCTTGGACTATTATTTTCAAATTCTCGATACAATAGTCTAGGAAAGATACTCATTTTATTGAATGAGTGTTTTTTGTTTGGGTGATTGTTTGATATAATTAAATCAATGAATTTTTTTAAGAAAGAACTACCACTTTTCCAAGCTGTTTCTACAATGGTTGGTGCTATTATTGGTGCTGGGATTTTAGGTATTCCATATGTTTTTGCTAAAGCTGGATTTTGGACTGGTACTATTGTATTGGTTTTTGTAGCTTTTGCTATGATTGCAATGAAAATGATGTTTGGTGAAGTTACTTTACGTACATATGGTAGACATCAATTACCAGGTTATGTAGAGAAATATTTAGGTAAGTCTTGGAGAAACATTTCATCTGTAATTATGGTTGTTACGGTGTCAGGAGCTTTGGTTGCATATTTTATTGGTATTGGTGAAGTTCTTGGTACAATATTTGGTGGTAGTATGTTGTTCTGGAGTTTTCTTTTCTATATCATTGGTGCTTTGTTTTTGTATAAAGGGATAAAGGTTATTAAAGAAGCTGAGTTCATTTTAACTCTTTTTATATTTTTAATTGTAGCTGTTATAGCTGTTTTATCTTTTGACCATATTAGTTTGAATAATTTAGCCACTTTTGATATGTCTAAACTCCTAATACCTTATGGGGTTGTTTTGTTTGCTTGTTCTGGTATGATGGCTATTCCTGAGGTTAGACAGATATTGTTTAGACGTGAACATTTATTTAAAAAAGCTGTTTTTTTAGGTGCTTTTATTCCAGCTATCATATATTTCATATTTGCTTGGATTGTGGTTGGTGTTACAGGAGGAAGTACTACAGAAGTAGCTACGATTGGTTTAGGTAATGTAATGGGGAATAAGATAGTTATAGTAGGGAATTTGTTTGCTTTCTTTACAATATCTACCAGTTTTTTAACAACTGGATTAGGATTAAAAGAAACCTTTAATTTTGATTTTAAGGTTAAACATATATGGGCTTGGTTAATTACCATTACTGTTCCTTTGATAATATATTTTTTAGGGATGAGAGATTTTATTCAGATAATAGGGTTAGTGGGTGCATTAGGTTTTGGTGTTAATGGGGTGATATATATCTTTACATATTGGGCTGCACGTAAAAAATCTGAGAGACATCCAGAATATGTTTTATCTAGGAAATTTACATTCCCAGTTTCTATATTACTAATTTGTATTTTTGTCGGAGGGTTGATATATATGGTGGTTGACAATTTCTTGTAATTTTGTAACCATTAATTTAGTTAAATAATCGTTCATATTAAATCACTATAAGGCTGGAGGAAAAAATGAAGAAAAAAATATTTAAATATTTTCCCTTGGTAATTATACTTTGTTTTTTTTTGTTTAATAATGTACAGTGTTGTTTTTGGTGACTTCCTAGCAATTAGTTGGAGAGAACTTCAGATTATTCAAAAAGGAGATAATCAATTGACTATTATGGGAGGAGAAGCTTTTGAGGCTGTAAACCCTGACGTGGCAAGAATGGCAAATTTTTGGGGATACAGATTAAAAACACCTGAGGACTCTGTTTGTGTTACTAATTATGAAAGAACAAAGAAATTTGAGCATTACAAAGACGAAGTTGAATTTTCTCTAAAAGGTAATAGGTTTAAAGTTCGAGGGAACGGTTCTTTCTATGATGTAAATAATAAGAAAATACGGGATTTTGCATCTTTAGATGTTACCGCAGATGAGCTTTGGAAAAAAGCGAATTATTATTTTCAATATTGTTTTTCATTTTAGTAAATTTTTTTCTAAATATTCAAAGGCCCATTGTCTAAAAAGGTGTGGGTCTTTTCTTTTTGCAAAAAATAAGTTAGAATTGAATATATGAGTAAACTAATATTTGACATTGAAACACGTGGACAAAGCTCTAAAGAGCTAGATTCTTTGATTAAAGAATATTTAACTAAAAATGCAAAAACAGATGAAGAAAAAGAAGATATATTGTCTCGTACTGGGTTATTGCCAATATCTGGAGAAGTTGTAGCTATTGCCATGTTAAATCCAGCAACAGATCAAGGTAAGGTATATTTTCAAGCTCCTGAAGGTGGGGCAGAGGATTATACAAAAGATGGTATACAATATATTGTTAAAAACGAAAAAGAGCTGTTAAAAAGCTTTTGGAAAGATATTAAACATTTTGATTTATTAATCTCCTACAATGGTAGAGGATTTGATGCTCCATTTATCATATTTCGTTCAATTTTTCACAAAATTAAACCAACTAGAAATTTAATGCCTAATAGATATTACAAAAATGAACATTTAGATTTAATGGATCAGTTAGCTTTTTATGGAGCTTTTCGTAAATTTTCTTTAGAAGCTTTGTGCCATACTTTTGGAATTAAAAATCCCAAAGATGAAGGAGTTTCTGGTTTAGTTGTTAGTGAGTTATTTGATAAAAAGGAATACAAAAAAATTGCAGAATATTGTATGAGAGATGTTTTTGCAACTAAAGATTTATATAACAGAGTTGAAGAATATATTAAATATTAATATTTATGAAAATCATATATACAGGTGGTGGTACAATGGGTTCAGTTAGCCCATTAATAGCTATCCATCAACAACTTAATAAGAAAGAGAAAATAGAGGGACTTTGGTTAGGAACTAGAACTGGTCCTGAGAGAGATATAGTTGAAAAAGAAGATATTGAATTTAAAAGCATTATCTCTGGTAAATTTAGAAGATATTTTGATTTAAGAAATATTTTAGATATATTTAAATTATTGATTGCTGTTTGGCAATCTTTCTTTATCTTGATGTTTTTTAGACCAAAATTTGTTTTATCTGCGGGAGGTTTTGTTTCTGTGCCAGTAGTTTGGGTAGCTTTTGTTTTAGGTATTCCTGTTTTAATTCACCAACAAGATATACGGCCTGGATTGGCAAATAGATTAATGGCTCCTTTTGCTAAAAAGATATCAGTTGCTTTTGATACATCTTTGAAAGATTATCCAGAATCTAAAACAATATTAGCTGGTAATCCTGTGAGACATGTTTTAAGAGATGGAAAAGAAAATTCAAAGTTTAAATTTAATAATGCTTTACCAGTTTTATTGGTAACAGGCGGAGGAACTGGTGCTTCTAAAATTAATAATATAGTTTGGAATAATTTAGATGAGTTAAATAAATTTTGTAATATTATTCATTTAACAGGTAAAGATAAGGATGAGAAAGATATAGATAATGAACAATATAAGAGTTATGAGTTTTTAGGCGATGAAATGGCAGATGTTTTAAAAATGTCTGACATTGTTGTTTCACGAGCAGGTTTGTCGTCTTTAACAGAATTAGCTTATCTTAAAAAACCTTCTATCATTATTCCTATGCCTGACACACATCAAGAAGATAATGCAGAATATTTTGTAGATAAAAATGCTTGTATATATTTAAAACAAGATGAGATTAATAAAGATAAATTTATTAATGAGATAAAAGAATTATTAAACAATGAGAAAAAAAGAAAAGAAATAGGGGAGAATATCAACAAAGTATTTGTTGATTATTCTGGAGAGAAGATTATTAAACAAATATTATGATAAATACAGATAATTTAAAAAAGCTTTTTCAAGAAAAGTTTAATGAAGAAGTAAAAGAAATAGTTTCATTAAAGGGTGATGGTTCAGATCGATCTCTTTTTAGGTTGAAAAATGATAATAGGAGTGTAATTGGAGTAATGGGTAAGAACAAGAAAGAAAATAAAGCTTTTTTAGAATTTAGTAAAACTTTTAAAAATAATGATATTAAAGTTCCAGAAATCTATTTAGAAGATTTGGATAATAATGTATATATTGAAGAAGATCTAGGTGATGATACTTTGTATTCTTGGATGTCTGGGATACGTGAACAAGAAGGTTTTTCTGAAAGGATCATTGGAATGTATAAGAAAGTAATAGCAGAGTTGCCGCGTATTCAAATTGAAGCAGGAAAGAATATTGATTATTCTTTGTGTTACCAACATGTTGAATTTGGCAAAGAATCAATGATGTGGGATATGCACTATTTTAAATGGAATTTTCTTAATATTTTTTATAAATCTGACATTCAGAATGATAAGTTAGAAGAAGAATTTAACAAATTGACAGATTTTCTTTTGGAAGAAAGAAAAGATTTTTTCCTATTTCGTGATTTTCAATCACGAAATGTGATGATTAAAGATGATGAACCATATTTTATTGATTATCAATCGGGGCGTAAAGGTGCGTTGCAATATGACCTGGCTTCAATGCTTTATGATTCAAAGGCAAATATCCCTCAAGAGCACAGAGAAGAATTTATTGATGAATATATTAAAATTGCGAATGAAATACATAAGATTGATTCAGAAAGATTTAAAAAATATTTTTATGGCTTTGCTTGTATTAGAATCATGCAAGCATTAGGTGCTTATGGTTTTTTGGGTAGTGTTAAGAATAAACCACATTTTTTAGGTAATATTCCTTTTGCCATTTCTAATTTAGAAATAATATTAGATAAGTTTTCTTTTTTACAAGAATTACCTGAATTAAAAAATATTATCCAAAATCTATGTTTAGACAAAACTTTACGGCAGACTAAATCACAATCTGAATTAATTGTTAAAATATATAGTTTTGGATACCATTTTTCCGGTATTCCACAAGACGAGAAAGAAGAACATAATGGTGGTTTTGTATTTGATCTGCGTTCGTTACCAAACCCAGGTAGAGAAGAGAATTTACGTGATTTAACAGGTCAGGATAGATTAGTTAAAGAATTTTTAGATAAAGATGAAAGAGTACAGAAATATTTAAAAAATGTTTTTGAATTAATTGATATGGCTATTGATAATTATAAAAAACGTGGCTTTACAGATTTAATGGTTTCTTTTGGTTGTACTGGGGGGAAACATCGTTCTGTATATTTTGCAAAGAAACTGAGAGACTATTTAGAAGATAAAAAAATACAAATTAATTTAAAACATGTTGATTTAGGGGGATAAGATTAAAAAATATACTATTTTTATTTTTTATGATATACTAATGATATACATAAAAATATGAAACAAGACGAAATACAACAAATTAAACAGGCTTTTAACGAACGTTTTGACAAACAAGATGAGAAGTTTGATAAGATAGATAAGCGTTTTGACAAACAAGACAAATCGTTTGGTTTAAAATTAAAAGAACAAGATGATAAATTTGATCGAAAATTAGATAAATTTGCGGAAATTGTAAATAAGGGTTTTGTTGAACAAGAAAAAAGTATTGATAGACGTTTTGTTGAACAAGAAAAAATAATAGATGAAAAATTAGATATTAAATTTGATGAAAAATTTGAAGAATATTTAAAGCCAATTAAAAAAGATATAGAAGAGATAAAAAGTGAAATAGAAGAAGTAAAAGTTCAGTTAGAAAGAATATCTATTGCAGAAACAGAAGATGTTTCTATTTTATCAAAAACTATTGAGAAAATGACAAAAAGAATTTTTAATTTAGAAAAACAAGTAAGACAATTACAATCAAATCGGGTTTAGTAATATGAATGCATTAATTTTAGCTGCAGGTTTTGGAACTCGGCTGCAACCGATTACCAATAAAATACCTAAAGCATTAGTAGAAATAAAAAGAAAAACGCTCTTAGAAAGAGCGATTTTGTATTTACAAGACAATAATATAAAAGAGATTTTAGTTAATACACATCATTTTTCAGAACAGATTGAAGAATTTTTAAAGAATATAAAATTTGATATACCTGTTAAGACAATTTTTGAGCCAGAAATTTTAGATACCGGAGGGGCAATAAAGAATTCGCAGAGTTTCTTACAAAAAAGTGATCCTTTTATTGTGTACAATGTTGATATTATAACTGATATAGATTTAAAGTTAGCTATTGATTTTCATTTAAAGAATAATAACTTAGCTACTCTCTTGGTTAAAAAACGTTCTACTCAGCGTCCTTTTGTTGTAGATAGTAATAATTTGATTGTAGGACATAAAAATTTAAAATTAAATAAGGAAAGAACAGTAAAAAAAGATTTTAAAAGACCAATACAAGACTTTGGATTTTTGGGTATTCATATTTTATCACCTAATATTTTTGAATTTATGCCTCAAGAAAATATCTTTAGAGCTATTCCTTTTTATTTAAATTTAATAGAAACAGGGCAAGACATTAATATTTTTGATTGTAAAGATTCTTTTTGGAAAGATGTCGGGAGCCTGGAAACAATGAGAAATATTTAAGAAAAACAAAAAAGACCTTAATATCATTTAATGTCTTTTTTGTTTTTTAGGTTTATCCAATTGGTAAGAATAAATTTCTCATAGGGATACCATCATGTAGGTGTTGAATAGTTTCAGCAATTAATTTTGATGGGTCTAAAATTACTAAATTTTTGTGCCATTTTTTCCTGTCTGGGATAGGGATTGTGTCAAGCACAACTAATTTGTCAATCGTCCCATCTTTTAAATATGGGTTTATCGCATTAAAGGTTTTTGGGTTAAAATCTGGATGTACAATAAGTAGAAAAACTTTTTTAGCACCACCTTGTTTTAAAATTTTAGCAGATGTTACTAACGTTCCACCACTTTGGATCATATCATCAAAGCCTACAACATTTTTACCGGCGACATCACCGATCACCTTTGATTGTTTTGGAACAACTTTTAAGTTACGCGGATCACGAAATTTATACACGAAAGCGATATCAGAACAATTTACATATTTAGCAATAACAGAATTTCTTTTATAACTTCCATCGTCAAGTCCTACAATAGTGTCAAATTTTAGTTTATTTTGTGCATATTCAATAAGTTGACGCATTAGATAAAAATGTTCAACACCTTTGAGGTTAAAGAAGGAATTAAAATAGTTAGCAATGTGGGATTTATGCAAGTCGTATAGTAAAATGTGATTTAATCCACAAATAGATAATCTATCAGCGATTACTTTAGCTGAAACAGACTCCCCATATGTTTTTTGGTGATCTGCTTTACTGTAACCCAAAAAAGGAAAAACTCCAGTTATTCTATTAGCTGAAGCACGACAGGTAGATGTTAAAAATTCAGTTTCTTCAATTGTTCGTTGTCCATTATGTGCGTGTAAAGAGTTAAAAATAAATAAATCAGAGTTTCTGACATCTGACTCACGGGTTGGCCGGAGCTCATTATTATCAAACTCACCAGATTTTACATTAACTATTTCAGCATTTAAGTGTTTTGCAACTTTGATGCCAAGTTTTAAGTGTCCATTACCTATAATCATTTTAAGTTTGTTTTCCATTTGTTTTATTTTAAGTTTATTAAGTTGTTCACTGATAGTTTATCATTATTAATAAATTTTGCAAGTAGAATTTTAAATGGTAGAATGGATATATAATTAATAAAATGTGTATATGTTTTTTTGGTCAGGACCAATATTAAATAAGCAAGTGAGTCTTTTATTGTTAATCAGTGGATTAGCAACTGTTGCTTTTGCCATGTTTTCACCAATCTATGCCTTATTTGTTAAAGACATTGGGGGAGATGTAACAGCTGCTTCAACCGCTTGGGCCATTTTTTTATTAGTTGCTGGTATTTTAACTTTACCTGCTGGTAGACTGATTAACAAGATGAAAGAGAAAGAGCTTGGTATCGCGTGGGCTCAACTTTTTGCATGTATAGCATATTGCCTTTTCTATTTCACTGATAGTTTAACAATGTTACATATATCTATGGTTGTTATTGGTATTAGCAATGCATTCTTTTGGCCAGCTTTTCATTCAGTATTTGATAAACATGCTGATGGTGAGCACATGACAATGCGTTGGAGTCTATATGACTCTTTAACATATATAATTCCTGCAATTGGTTCTTTTGTCGGTGGTATTATTGTTAAATTCTATGGTTTTGATTTATTGTTCTTAATCATGGCGGGTGTATCATTCTTGTGTGGCTTGCTTATAGTTCTTATGCCCAGGAAGGTGCTATAGACTACATTTTAGGAGATGTTTGATAGCTTAATTTTATTAAGCTTTTTGTTTTCTTTTAAAGTTGAAATATATTAAAAAAACTGATAGAGTAAAGACATTATTGATTAAACATATATATGTCCATATTCTCAAAAATCTTTGGCGATGCCAATGAAAAAATAGTAAAACAGTTGCAAACAAGAGTTGATGAAATTAATGCTCTCGAACCAAAGTTCGAGAAGTTTTCTGATACAGATTTACAAGAACAAACTAAAAAATGGCAAGAAGAATTAAAAGATAAAGATTTTGAAGAACAACAAAAGATTTTGAATAATATATTACCAGAAGCTTTTGCTACTGTTCGTGAAGCAGCAAAAAGGACCTTGCCTCAAAGGCATTATGATGTACAGTGTATTGCTAGTATGGTTTTCCATCAAGGTGATATTGCTGAAATGAAAACTGGTGAAGGTAAAACATTAGCTTCAACTTTAACAATATATTTAAATGCTTTAACAGGACGTGGTGTTCATGTTATTACTGTTAATGATTACTTATCACGTCGTGATATGGTTTGGATGGGTCAAGTGTATGCATTTTTAGGTTTATCTGTTGGTTGTTTGAATCATGAAGTTGCATATGTGTATGATAAAGATCAAAAATCAGAAAAATCAGATGAAGAACGAGATAAAGAAGGTAATTTCAATATTGTAGAAGACTTTTTAAAGGAAGTTCCTAGACAGGAAGCATATATTGCCGATATTACTTATGGAACAAATAATGAATTTGGTTTTGATTATCTTAGAGATAATATGGTTCAGGATTTGAAACAAAAGGTTCAAAGAGAATTGCATTATGCAATTGTTGATGAGGTTGATTCAATTTTAATTGATGAAGCCAGAACTCCTTTAATCATATCTGCTCCAGATACTAGTCCAACTAAAAAATATTTAGAATTTTCTCGTTTAGTTGCTGGACTTAAAGAGGGGGATGATTACAATATTGATGAAAAGATGAGGGCAGCTAGTTTAACTGAAGAAGGAATAACTAAATTAGAAAAACAATTAGGAGTTGAGAATATATATACAGATAGAGGAATGAGAGATGTACATCACATTGAACAAGCTTTAAAAGCTAATGTTTTGTTTAAAAAAGAAAAAGACTATGTTATTAAAGATGGAGAAATTGTAATTGTTGATGAGTTTACTGGTAGATTAATGTTTGGTAGAAGATATTCAGATGGTTTACATCAAGCTATTGAAGCTAAGGAAGGTGTAGATGTTAAACAAGAATCAATTACAATGGCTACGGTTACTTTCCAGAACTATTTCCGTATGTATAAGAAACTGGCAGGTATGACAGGTACAGCAGCTACTGAAGGAGAAGAGTTTGCAAAGATATATGGGTTAGATGTTGTAATTATCCCGACCAATAGGGATATTATTAGAGAAGATAAAACAGATACAATATTAAAATCTGAAGCAGAAAAGTATGGAGCTATTGTGCAAGAAATTAAAATACGCAATGAATTAGGGCAACCAGTTCTTGTTGGTACAATTTCAATTGAGCATAATGAGCATTTATCTGAATTACTTAAACGTGAAGGTGTGGAACATCAAGTATTAAATGCTAAATATCATGAAAAAGAGGGGGAGATCATTTCACAGGCTGGTGGCAAAGGAGTTGTTACTATTGCTACCAATATGGCTGGTAGAGGAGTAGACATTGTATTGGGTGGTAATCCTAGTACTAAAGAAGAACAAGAAGAAGTAAAAAAACTTGGTGGTTTAGTTGTAATTGGTACAGAACGTCATGAGTCACGTAGAATAGATAACCAGTTACGTGGTCGTTCTGGTCGTCAGGGTGATCCAGGTTCTTCACAATTCTTTGTTTCTATGGAAGATGATTTAATGCGTATTTTTGGTGGTGAAAAAATGAAAGGTTTAATGAACACAATTGGAGTACCAGAAGGTATGCCAATTGAGAATAAATTGATATCTGGTCAAATAGAGAAAGCCCAAACAAGAGTTGAAGGAAGAAACTTTGATATTCGTAAACATTTAGTTGAATATGATGATGTTATTAACGCACACAGAGAGACGATATACAAAAAGAGAAATGAGATTTTAGGTATTGATAAAGATAAAAAAGAAGTTGATCAAAGTAGATTGAAAGAAATATCTTTAGAATATATTAAAAATGAGATTAAAAGTGTTGTTAAATTTCATACTCAAGTTGAAGATGAAAGTCAATGGAATTTAGATGAGATATATGAAGTAATGGATACAATATTTTCAGTACCCCTAGAAGTTAGGATAAATATTGAAGATATTAAAGATAAAAAAGCAGAAGAACAAGATAATTCAGCTCGTCCAAAGATTGCAACCTATCTGTATTCCTTAGCTGTTGAAAAATATGCAGAACTAGAAATAAGGATAAGTTCTGACGAAAACATTAAAAAACAGATGGTTGACATTAAAGAACCAATGAGAATGATTGAAAGAACTTTGCTATTACGTTCAATAGACATGTTGTGGGTTGAACACATAGATGCTATGGATGGTATGCGTCAAGGAATTGGTTTAAGAGGTTATGGACAAAAAGATCCTTTAGTTGAATACAAAAAAGAAGCTCATAGAATGTTTCAAGAATTGCTGGCTAATATACGGAAGCAGGTTGTTTATTCTATATATAAAGTAGGAATGGTTCCTACGGATGATAAATCAAGACAAAATCCTCAAATGAATTTTTCTGGACCTGCAAAAACAGGAGACAGTTCTTCTACTGTGCAAGGAAGTCAATCAGCACCTATCAAAAAGAAAAAAGAAGAAAAAGTTGGTAGAAATGACCCGTGTCCTTGTGGATCAAATAAAAAATTTAAAAAATGTTGCGGGAAATAGAAATATATGAGGGTAATTGGAATAATTATTAAAGAAGAAAAAATTGTCTTATTACGTAGAATAAAGGATGGGCGGGAATATTATGTTTTTTCTGGAGGTGGTACAGAGAAGGGTGAAAAAGAAGAAGATACTTTAAAACGAGAGATTCAGGAAGAACTAAGTTTAACTGTGAAGAAACATGAGAGAATGTTTGAGTTTGAAAATCAGGGTAATAAAGAAGTATATTATTTAATAACAAATTTTAGTGGTAATTTAAAATTAGGTGGTCCAGAAAAAGAGAGAATGAATGAAAATGATCAATATATTATCGAGTGGGTGGAATTATCAAAACTTTTAAATATGGACACTTTATATCCACACGAAGCAGTAAAGAAATTATTAAAAATAATTTAATGAGATTAAATATGTCTTTTGTTAATACATTACATAAGTAATCCAATTGAAGAATTTAAGGATTATAAGTTTGTAAGCTGGGAAAAAATTATTTACCCTAAGTTTAAAGGCGGCATAAAACAGGAAGAAATAGATTTTTTTGTAGATTTAATAGTAAAGAACCAATTAGATAACATTCTTGATCTGGGCGTTGGAGGAGGTGTTGAATTAAGCGGAATTTTGAAAACACTGGAAGAAAAAGGATATAAATTAAAATCTGCAGAAGCAAATGAAGTTGATGAGGATTTTATACAACAAGCAAAGCAATTATTTGCTAAAAAAAATCAGGATGTAGTTACCCACAAAGCAAATTGGCTTGATTTGCCGAAAGCAGAACCTAAATATGATCATTTGTTTGATCTTGGCTTTTTAACAGGAAACTCGTTAACATACATTGGCGGAGGAACAAGAGAATATACCAAGAAAGCTCAACAAAGCATTGTCAGTAAATTCGCTAAACTTATTAAAAAAGGTGGATATTTATTTATTGATTCAAGAAATTATGATTATATAAAATCATTAATGAATTTAGAAATAAACAAAGTTTTTGAAAATTTCACTTTTGATTATTCTGTTTACTATCATGGATTTCAAGAAAAGATATTAGTTTTTCCAGCATATATTAGTGACACTGCTGTTGTTCTGCATTATTATGATAAAGATTTAAAAGTTTGGAGTAAGTTAGATTTATATCCTATATACCAAAAAGACATGTTAGATATTTTGAGTAAAGATTTTAAGATTGAAAAACTTTATCATGATTTTGGAGAAGAAACAAAAGAGAAAAGCCTTTTCGTTCAGTATTTAATTAGGAAGAAATAAAATAAGTGATAAATAAAACTCATCAAGTTATTTGATGAAGTTAAAAAACACCAAAGATAAATTTATGTTAATATATTTTGACGAATCATACGATAACGATCATAAATACCTTTTATTGGGAGCTCTTTTCAATCCGCATCCAAAATTTTTACATAGAGAATTAATAGAAATGAAGAAAAAATATAATTTTGTTGGAAATAAAATATAATAACTGTAATACAAAAAGAAGAGAAAAAATGAATTGTGAAGCAGTAGATATATTTATGAAAAGCACCAGTTATTTTAGGGCAGTAGTAATTGATCAAAATATTATGGATTTAGAACGATTTGGCAAAAGAAGTGAAGATAAAAAAATTAAAATGGCGAGAGCATATAAAAAATTTGCTGAATTACTGCTTGCACATAATACAGAAAATATTTATAATGGTGTATTATTGACAGATGAACTTAACAGATGCAATGGCGATAAATTTATGGAAATAATGAAACAGGATTTTTGTATCGCAGGAGGAAAACATTGTAATGACGATAAAAAGCCAACTTTAAAAGAAATTACAGACATAAAGTCGCACTTAGAAGAATATCATGTAAATCAAATTAATGATATTTTATTAGGATCTATTTTAAATAATTTAAAACCAACTAGTAAGGAATATAAAAATAATGTAAGAGAGTATTTAATAAAAAGTCTGGAAGTAAAAAATTTATTACCAGAATTTTGGAATAAATATTCTAAGACTCTTGTTGAAGAATATTATCCAAAATTTAATATTTGGTATTGGAAACCAAATAATAATCAAAAAAACCCTGAAAATTCAGAGGCATTTTGATCGGTCTAAGTGCTGGCAAGGGTATTAGCGATAGTTGAACAAATTTTCAACATCTCCCCCTGCTACTCTGACCTAAATAAAGTATAGCATATTACTGTTATTTTTGTCAAAAGTTATCCACAATATCAAATTATGCCTAATCATAAATTATTTAAAGTCAATCAAGATGCTGTTATTAAAAATAATAATGGAGAATTTTTAATTTTAAAACAAAATGATGTATGGAAATTACCAGGAGGAAGATTAGAAGATGACGAAACAGCTAAAGAGGGGTTATTGCGTGAAATTAAAGAAGAAACAGCTATTATTGATTGTAAAATTGATAAGATAATAAATATAGGGTTAAGTGGTAGTAAAAGCACATATTTAGTTACTTTTTTGTGTTCAACAGAAGAAATAGAAGTCATACTTAGTGATGAGCATACAGAATATGCTTGGGTGGATGTCAAGGATTTAGATAGATATAATTTTCAGCATAATGAATTAAAAGATTTAATTAAAATCACATGAAAAAAATAACAGGCAAAAAATCAATAGAAAAAATTAGCCATTTTCAATGTGGAAAATGTAAAAAATGGTGGACTGTTGGTGATGCTTCAGAAAAAAAGAAAAAATGGTTCTGTCCTTGGTGTGGGACAGAGCAGGAAGTAAAATAACTATGTCTAAAAAACAAACTCTCCCACGATGGGATTTATCTGAATATTATTCAAGCCTAAATGATCCTAAACTAAAACAAGATAAGCGGTTTTTAAAAACTGCTGGGATTAAGTTTAACCAGAAATATAAAGGAAAGATTTCTTTAAAGAATATATATCCAGCGATTAAAGAGTTGGAGAAAATATATAGAATTTTAGAACACACATATTTCTATATCAACTCCTTGTATGACACAGACATGCATAACGAGAAAAAAGGTTCTTTGTTGCAAGAAATGAAAGAAATATATATTGAATTATCTAAAAGTTTAATATTTTTTGATTTAGAGATTGTAAGTTTATCACAAAGTGAATTTAACAAATTTTTAAAACATCCTAAATTGAAAGAATACATATATTTTTTAAAAAACATATATCGTTTTAAAAAATATACATTATCTGAAGCAGAGGAAAAGATTTTAGCAGATAAAAGTTTACCAGCTACTATGGCTTGGAAAAGAATATATGGAGAAACAAATTCATCTCTTGAATTTAATTTAAAAGTTAAAAACAAGATAAAGAAGATGAATTTAGAAGAAATTTTAAGTTTTAATCAAAAGTCAGATAGAAAATTACGTAAACAGGCAAGTGAAGAGATTTCTAGAGTTTTACAGGAAAAAAGTAGGCTATATACGCAGATATATAACAATATTGTTTTAGATAGAAATCAAACAAATAAGCTAAGAGGTTATACAACCCCAGAAGAATCTAGAATTTTACGTGATGAAAACGATGTTAAAGTAACAGAATTAATCGAAAAAGTAGCTTTAAAAAATTATCCACTTTGTTCTAAACATTACAATCTTAAAAAGAAAATATTAAAGTTAGATAAACTTTATGAATATGATAGATATGCTCCTTTAAATTTATCTAAAGAAAAGAAATATTCTTTTAAACAAGCTAAAGAAATTGTTTTAAATTCTTTTAAAGAATTTGATTTGGAGATATATAACTTAGCTAAAGATTTTTTTGATAAAAAACGAATTGATGTTCCTACATATAACGGAAAAAGAGGAGGAGGATATTGTAATTTAGGAACAGATAAAAAAAACCCAAGAATTTTACTTAACTTCACAGGTCAAATTCGAGATGTTTTAACTTTGTCTCACGAAATTGGCCACGGAATTCATGCTGTATTTTCACAAAAACAAAATTTTATGAATTTTGAATGTACTATACCTATGGCTGAAATCGCTTCAACTTTTTGTGAAAATATTACTTTTGCTTATCTATTAAACCAAACAAAAGATGAAAAATTAAAATTGGAAGTTGTTTCTAATAAATTAGAAGGAGATATTTTTGCCACTTTTTTTAGACAAATGGCTTTTTATCGATTTGAGAAACAAATTCATAGACAAAGATCAGAAAAAGAACTATCTGTTACAGATATTAACTCTATCTGGCAGAAAGAATTACAAGCAATGTTTGGTAAATCTTTAACTTTGACAAATAATCATGAGTCGTGGTGGCAATATGTTTCACACTTTTTCAATTCACCTTTCTATGTCTATGCGTACGTGTATGGTGGACTAATTTCACTAGCATTGTATAATAAATATATGGAATCAAAAGATAAGTCTAAGTTCATTACTTCCTACAAACAGCTATTATCCTCAGGCGGGTCAGATAGACCAGAAAAGTTATTAAAACAAGTAGGAGTAAACATAAAAGATGAAAAATTCTGGCAAGGTGGATTTGATGTGGTAAATGAATTAATTAAACAAGAACATTTAATATATAAAAAAATATGAAAAAAATAAAAATACAAGTAGAAGTATCAGCTAGACACATTCATTTATCACAAAAAGATTTAGATATTTTGTTTGGTAAGAAATATTATCTAAAGAAATTAAAGGACTTATCACAGCATGGACAATTTGCTGCTAAAGAAGAAGTTGTAAGCGTTAAAAATAGAGAATATTCATTTAGAATTGTCGGTCCTGTACGTAAAGAAAGTCAGATTGAAATATCACGGACAGGAGCTATTGATCTAGGTATTGATGTACCTTTAAAATTATCAGGTGATTTAAAGAAAGTTAAAAGTTTGATTGAAGTTAAAGGACCAAAAGGTAAAGTAAAGGTTAAAGCTATTGTAGCTAAAAGACATTTACATTGCCTATTAGAAGAAGCTAAGAGGTTGGGTTTGAAAAAGAATCAAAAAGTTAAAGTTTTAATAAAAGGAGAACGAGAATTAGTTTTACATAACGTAATTGTTCGTCCTGAAGAAGAATATAACCTAAGTTGTCATATAGATACAGATGAAGCTAATGCTTCTGGTTTAGGAAGTGTTTGTGGAAGTGGGTTTTTAATTAAATAGTTATGAACATTTTAGTTTTAAATTTAGGATCTACATCTTTTAAATTTGAGTTATTTGACTCAGACAGTTTAGAGTCTTTACAAAAAGGAAATTTTGAAATAGAACAAGTAGAATCTGATCAAATACAAGAAGAAGTTAATAAACTTTTTAGAGAAGTTTTAAGAAAAATAGGGGAAGTTAATAAGATTAAAGCTGTTGGTCATAGAGTTGTACGTGGAGGAGATAAATATACAGATATTTTAAAGATTGATAAAGAAAATTTGACAGAGCTAGAAGAAATATCTTCTTTAGCTCCTTTACATAATCCTTTTAATTTAGCTGGGATAAAGAGTGTACAAGAATATTTACCTGATGTAGATAATTTTGCAATATTTGATACTGCTTTGTATAAAGACCTTCCAGAGGATTCTAAAATTTATCCAATTCCATATAAATATTATGAACAAGGTATAAAAAGATTTGGTTTTCATGGAATTTCACATAAATATGCAGCTGAACAAACAGCTAAAAAATTAAATAAAGATTTAGATAAAATTAATTTAATTTCTATACATCTTGGTGGTGGTTGTTCAATTACAGCCTTTAGCAATGGCAAGCCAATTGATACATCAATGGGCTTTACTCCCATGGAAGGTTTAATGATGCAAACAAGAAGTGGTGATGTTGACCCAGGAGTAATATTTGAATTGATTAAACAAGAAGAAGATATTGATAAAGTAAAAAATATTTTAAACAAAGAATCAGGCATAAAAGGTATTAGTGGATTTGATAATTATTTAGATCTTCTAGAAGCTGTAAAGAACAAGGAAGAAAAAGCTATTTTAGCTTTTAATATGTACATTTCAAGAATTCAGAAATATATTGGTGCATATTTAGCTATTTTAGGTGAAGTTGATGGTATAATTTTCACAGGTCAGATTGGTGCCGGTAAGCCAGAGACATATAAAGAAGTTATGAAATCAAAGTTATTTAAAGATATTAAAAGTATAGTAATTGAGCCTAATGAAGAAGTGGCCATAGTAAAAGAAATTAAAGAAATAATTTAAATAGTAATTTTTATTTACAAAACCCATTGGAGGAAACATGGATAATTACAAACTTATAAGTGTAATTTTTTTCTTTTTAATTTCGGGCATTGTGTTGATATGGAAGTACCAAACAATATATCTTCCAAAAGTCTCAATTTACCCTGGTTTTTTTGGGCTTCTTCTTCTTTTTAATATCAGGGTGGAGATTGAAATATCAGAAGTAGAAACAATTGGTTGTTCTGTTTGTAAAATGAAATATCAATTTTTTATCAAGAAAGAAGTTTGGGAACCATATTTAAATCCTGATTTTAAAGTAATTTCAATCAACAAAAATATCAATACATTTTTCTTTCAAATTGAAAACTTTGTATTAACTGGTGAGGTTGATAACAAAGGAAGGGGTTTTATCAAGTTACAGAAAGCGGGCAGAAAGATAAAAATATTTATACCTTTGGAAGAAGTAGTTGTTACATAGGAATTTGTCATAAACAAGCCGATCATCAATGATCGGCTTAACTTTTTGCCAAAAATTGTATAAAAAGATATAATAAAGATAGAAAATAAATTAAAACAAAATAAGAATATGAAAAAAATATCAATCAAAATAGTTGGACCAGCTGGATTTGGTATTAAAGTTACAGGTATAACTATAGCTAAAATTTTTACACGTTTAGGTTTAAATGTTTTTGCATATACAGAATACCCATCTTTGATCCGTGGAGGACATAATACATACCAAATTGATGTATCTAAGGATAAAATACATTCTTCAAATCAGAAATGTAATATTTTAATTGGTTTAACTGCTGAAGCTATTCAAAAAGAAAAAGATAACATTGAAAGAGAATCTTTTGTTATTTGTGACAATAATATATCTGAAGACGAATTGAAATTAAGAGAAGTTAAAGTTATCCAAGCTCCATTAGTAAAGAGTGCTAAATTTGCTGGGTCTGAATTAATGAAGAATACAGTTGCTCTTGGTATTTTGTTATCTTTACTTGATTTACCTATTAAAAAGTTAAATGATGTATTGGTAGACATGTTTGCCAGTAAAAAAGAGGTGATTAAGGACAACAAGGTGGCAGGAAAAACTGGTTATGATTGGATGGAACAATATAAGAAGAAAGAAGATAATAATTTTGATAAGTTAAGTAAAATAGTTTCTGTTTCTAAAAAAGAAAGTAAGAATCTATTAATGACTGGGAATCAAGCTTGTGCAATGTCTGTTATTGCTTCTGAGTGCCAAATGTATGTAGCTTATCCGATGACTCCTTCAACAGATATATTACATATTCTTGAAGCTCATCAAAAAGAAACAGGTATGTTAATTCATCAACCAGAAGATGAGATTTCTGGAATTCATGTTGCTTTAGGTTCTTCTTTTACAGGTGCTCGTTCAGCTGTAGGAACTTCTGGAGGAGGTTTTGCTTTAATGAATGAAGGTTTTTCTTTAGCAGGCATGACAGAAACACCTTTGGTTGTTTTTGAGGTTATGAGACCAGCTCCTGGAACAGGTAATCCAACTTGGTCTGATCAAGGTGATTTAAACTATGTAGTTAATGCAGGACATGGTGAATTTGCTAAAATTATCATTACTCCTGGAACACCAGAACAATCTTTTGATTTAGTTCAGCATGCTTTTAATTTAGCTGATAAATACCAAACACCTGTAGTAATATTGTCTGATAAACATTTAGGTGAATCTTCTTTTACGGTTACTAAAGATATTTTTAATGAAATTGATAAAGTTGATAGAGGTAAAATTGTAAAGACAGTTAAAGACACAAAAGAATTATTCATGAGGTATAAGATAGAAAAAGATGGAATATCCGCAAGAACTATTCCTGGTGTTAAAGCAGGAGAACATATTGCTAATTCTGATGAACATGATGAACATGGATATTCTGATGAATCAAGTAAAGTTAGAATTGAACAGATGGATAAAAGAATGAGAAAATTAGAAGAAATTAAAAAAGATATTCCTTTACCAAAAATATATGGTTCTAAAAATGCTAGTAAAACTTTAGTTTGTTGGGGATCTAGTTTTGGAGTATGTAAAGATACTATTGATCAAATGAAAAATGTAAATATGATTCATTTTGAATATGTTTATCCAATGCCTAAGAATTTAGATAAATTTTTAAAGAAATTTAGAAAATTAATTTTAGTTGAGCAAAATAAGACAGGACAGTTAGGTAAATTAATTAGACAGGAAACTGGAATTGAAATTAAAGATAAAATATTAAAATATGATTCAAGGCCGTTTTGGAGTGATGAGCTAGTTAAGCAGATGAAATAAGGGTGTCTTGACATAATATTATAAAACCATTATAATTATAATATACTAAATAACTATATAATTTTATGGAAAAAGCAATTTTACAAATTCCAATTGATAAAACTTTAAGAAATAAGGCTGTAAAAGTAGCTGATAGTCAGGGATTTTCTTCTTTGCAAGAAGTGGTGCGACTTTTTATCAATAAATTAGCAAAAAACGAAATTCAATTTGGGTTTGCACATCCAACCGTTAAGTTGTCTGAAAAAAATGAAAAGAGATATGACAAGATGATTAAAGAAGCAGAAAATGATGAAAATGTAAGTAAAAGCTTTTTAAATGTAGAATCATTAATGGATGATTTGAGAAAATAGTTTATGCTAATTAAATATCATAATCTATTTAAAAAAGCATATAAAAAAAGAATAATAATGAATCCAGTATTAGATAAAAAGACAGAAGAAATAATAACTATTTTTAAAAACAATCACAGAGATCCAATTTTGCGTGATCATTTATTAAAAGGTAAAAAACAAGACCTCAGGGCTTTTTCAATAACAGGCGATATTCGTATTGTATATAAAATAATTTCAAAAAATGAGGTTTTGTTTTTAGATATTGGTTCACACAATCAAGTTTATTAACACAAAAAATAAAATAAAATAAAAATATGTCAAAAATTAAAGCTACTGAATATAATACTTCATGTAAACCAACATGGTGCCCTGGTTGTGGGGATTTTGGAATATGGACAGCAATTAAAAATGTATTATCAGAATTAGATATTGCTCCACATAATGTAGTAATAACATATGATATTGGTTGTATTGGCAATATGGCCAGCTCTGTTAAATGTTATGGTTTTCATTCTTTACATGGTAGAGCTTTACCTGTAGCTGTTGGAGCTAAATTAGCTAATCCTAAATTAACTGTTTTATCAATAGTTGGTGATGGAGGTATGTATGGAGAAGGAACTAATCATTTAATTCATTCTGCTAGATATAATGTAGATGTTAATTTAATTGTTGCAAACAATCACAGTTTTAGTTTAACTACAGGACAATCATCTCCAACATCTGAAAAAGGTTATGTAACAAAAACAACTCCTTGGGGAGAAATTAAAAAACCAATTAATCCAATAGCTTTATCTTTAAGTGCAGGGTCCAGTTTTGTTGCACGTTCCTCATCTATTGATATTAAACACATGACTGAGATGATTAAGGAATCTATACAACATAAAGGTTTTTCTCATCTTGATATTTTACAACAATGTGTAACTTTTAATAAAGTTAATACAGTTCAATGGATTAAAGATAAAACATACAAGTTAAATAAACCAACCAGTAATATTAAAACAGCTTTAAACAAGGCTTTAGAACAAGATAAATTACCAATCGGCATATTTTACAAAGAAAACAAAAAGAGCTATAGTGAAGAACTAGATTTCAGTGCAGATACCTGTGCTGTTGAGCAGAGTATTAAGTTTGATAAGAAAGTTCTATTAGATGAATATATCTAAAAAGTGAATAATGAAAAATTATGAATAAAATAATCAAAAAACAACCAAGCCAAATTAACATTAAACAAACAGTTAGGTTTGGCAAGCCTTGTATTAAGGGTACTCGTATTGCAGTCACTGATATTTTGAATTTGTTAAGGAAAGGGTATGATTTAAAAGAAATTCCAAACCAGTATCAGGGGATTACAGTTAATAAAGCAAAAATGGCTATTGATTATGCAGCAAATGTTTTAGGCAAGGAAGAAGTTTTAGAATTGAATTAAAGCTTATGCTTAAATTTTTTGTTGATGAGTGTATTAATATTGATGTTGTTTTGGCTTTACGTCAAAATAGTTTTGATGTTACTACTGTTGGAGAAGTAAAATTAACTGGAAAACCAGATGATACTATTTTTGAATTTGCTAAAAAAACAAAAAGAATTTTGTTAACCTTTGATAGGGGTTTTGGAGATATTTTCCGTTTTGATATATCTCATAGTTCAGGAGTAATTGTAATTTTGAGTGGAAAAATGAAAAAAAATGAAGTTATCAAAACAGTTTTAGGATTTATAAAATTTATATCAAATAAAAATTTAGAAGGCAAACTGGTTATTGTTGGAAAAAATAAAATTAGAATTATTGGTAGGTAATGCCTTATGTCTAAAAGATGGTTAGTAAAACCTAAATATCCGCAAGAATTTGCAGAAAAATTACCGGGCTATAATCCGGTAATTTTACAATTACTTTATGACCGAGGATTAGATACACATGAAAAAGTAGATGAGTTTTTAAATCCAGACTATACACAAGATATTCATGATCCTTTTCTTTTTAATGATATGCAAAAAGCTGTGGATAGGATTAATAAATCAATTGAGAATAAAGAGAAGATATTGGTTTATGGAGACTATGATGCTGATGGAGTTACAGCTTCTGCTGTATTAGTTAAAACCTTAGAAAAAATTAATTCTAAAAATGTTGATGTATTTATTCCACATAGACATTTAGATGGTTATGGAATTAACAAAGAAGTTTTACAAGGTTTTGTTGATAAAGGAGTTAAACTAGTTATTACAGTTGATTGTGGAATAACCAATATTGAACAGATAAAGATATTAAAAGATAATAATATTGATACCATTATTACAGATCATCATTTACAAGGAGAAAAATTACCTGATGCTTTTGCAATAATAAATCCATCAATAGAAATAGAGAAATATCCTTTTAAGAGATTGGCTGGTGTGGGTGTAGCTTTTAAGCTAGCTCAAGCACTTTTTAAATCAAAAAATGATAAAGAAGAATACGAACCTTTTGAGAAATGGCTCTTAGATGTAGTTACTATTGGGACAATAGGTGATGTTTCTCCAATTTTAGGAGAAAATAGGACATTAGTTAAATATGGATTAATGGTATTAAACAAAACCCCACGTAAAGGTTTACGTGAGTTAATTAGGGTTAGTTCTTTATCAAATGGACACGATCCTAATACTGAAATTCCTTTAGGTGAAGATATATATGAATTAGATGTTAGAAATGTATCTTGGCAGATTGTTCCTAGAATAAATGCAGCTGGTAGAATTGATCACGCTAATTTAGCATATAACCTATTAACAACAGAAGATGAAATGGAAGCTATTGCTTTGGCACAAGACATTAATTCAAAAAATGTAGAACGTCAGAAAATAGCTGAAAAGATGTTAAATGAAGCAGAAGAAATATTTGGCAAAGTAGCGGATGAACAAAAAATTCTAATTGCTTCTAAGGAGGACTGGATGCCCGGTATAGTTGGGTTGGTGGCAGGAAAGCTAAAAGATAGGTATAGCCGACCAGTCATATTATTCTCTAAAGAAAAAGATAAGTATACTGGTTCTGCCAGAAGTATTTCAGAATTGAATATTACAGAAGCAATGCGAGAATGTGAAGAATTTTTAGATAGGTTTGGTGGTCATTCAAAAGCTGGAGGATTAAGTTTAATGGGGGATGATAATTACAAAAAGTTTGTTGATAAGATAAACAAGTTTACTAACGAAAAATTAAAAGACATAGAACTTGTCCCAACCATTGAAATTGATGTAGAATTAAGAATGGAGGATTTAAGTTGGGATCTTTGGGATGAGATCGAAAGATTTGAACCATTTGCAGAAGCAAATCCTTTACCCTTGTTTTTAATTAAAAACGTAAAGATAGAGGAAATGGATATAATTGGAAAGAATAATAATACATTACGTTTTTCATTATCTCAAAATGGTGAGAGACAGAAAGCAATATCTTTTGGAAAAGTAGAGCAGTGGGGAGAAAAAATTAAAATAGGGGATGTTATTGATGTAGTGGTTGAATTTGGAATAAACGAATGGAATGGGAATAGAGAATTACAATTTAAAGTATTAGATTTTAAAAAACATGAATAAAAAAGTAACAATTTATACAGATGGTGGTGCACGTGGCAACCCTGGTCCCGCAGGTATTGGTGTTGTTATCTTTAATGAAAAAGAAGAGATAATAGGGCAGTACAAGAAATATATTGGTGAAACTACTAATAACCAAGCTGAATACCAAGCTGTGGTTTTAGGTTTAGAAGAAGCTAAAAAGTTAAAAGTAGAAGAAGTTGAGTTAAGAATGGATTCAGAACTAGTTTGTTCACAAATTAATGGAGTATATAAGATAAAGAATCAAGCTTTTCAAGATAGTTTTATTAAAATCTATAATCTAAAACAATCATTTAAAAATATTACTTTTATGTATATTCCTCGAGAAAAGAATAAATTAGCTGATTCTTTGGCTAACCAAGCTATGGATGAGGCATAGAATTAAATAAATAGAGAATATAAATTAGCACTCTTGACATGAGAGTGCTAATTTTTGTATAATTATATTACACATAAATTTTAATATATTTTTAGCTAATATTAGGTAATATATATTAAAAAGTCTTTTGTGGAAAACTTATGAACGAAAGACAAAGCCAATTATTTAGAAATATTGTTGAAGAATATATTAAAACAGCACAACCTGTGGGGTCAAAATTAGTAGTGGATAAATTTAATCTAAATATTTCGCCAGCTACAGTCCGTAATGATATGGTTGAACTTGAAGATTTAGGCTTAATTAGACAGCCACATACTTCTGCTGGCAGAGTTCCAACAGAATCAGGTTATAGATACTATGTTAAAAACTTTGTTCAATTAGAAAAAGAATTAGATAAAAAGAATAAACAAGAAATACAAGTTAAAGTAGATAGTAATAAAGAAGATGACGATGGGGATAATTTTGAAAAGAATATTAAAAAATTAGCACGTGCAATTGCTGAAGAATCTAACCAGGGGATTATTGTTGGTTTCCCAAATCGTGACGTTTTCTATACCGGTTTATCTAACTTACTATCACAATCAGAGTTTCATGATTTAGATCTAATATCTGATGTTTCAAATATTTTTGATCACTTAGAAGAAATTGTTTCTGAAATTTATGATGATTTTTCAGATCATGCAGAAATCATAATTGGTGGTCATGAACATTTTCCTGAAGACTGTTCAATTGTTATTAGAAAAGATAAAGATGTCTTATTTGGAATCATGGGTCCAAAAAGAATGGACTATCAAGAAAATATTAAATTATTAAATTTTGTTAAAGATATTTTATGACTAAAAAACCTAACATAAAAGAATTAGAAAAACAATGTGAAGAATACTTACATGGTTGGAAACGAGCAATGGCTGATTATGAAAATTTTAAAAAGCAGTCAGAAAAGGAAAAAGAAGAATTTGCTAAGTTTGCAAGCATGAATCTAGTTATGTCTCTAATGCCTGTGTATAATAATCTAAAATTGGCTTTAGAACATTCTCCAGATGATGACTGGGCAAAAGGAATAGATCATATTCAGAAACAATTTAAGCAAGTTTTAGAACATAATGGCGTAGATGAAGTTTTACCTAAAGTCGGTGAAGAATTTAATCCTGAAGAGCACGAAGCAATTAAAAGTGAGAATAAGGATGGTAATAAGATTAAAAAAGTTATTAGCTGTGGATATAAGTTAAGCGGTAGAATATTTATCCCAGCCAAAGTAATTGTAAAGTAAAAATTAATAATTAACACGTGATTGTTTAAATAACTAATTAAAGATCACTAGGAAATAAAAATATGGGAAAAATTTTAGGTATCGATCTCGGTACAACAAACAGTGCAATGGCTGTGATGGAAGGTGGCAGCCCAAAGATTTTAGAAAATAAAGAAGGAAACAGAACAACTCCTTCTATGGTTGCGATTAATAAAACAGGTGAAAGATTAGCTGGTTTACTTGCTAAGCGTCAAGCTGTTACTAATCCAACCAATACTTTGTTTTCAATTAAACGTCTAATTGGAAGACGTTGGGAAGATGAAGAAGTACAACGTGATTTAAAAACAACACCTTTTAAGATTAAACAGGCAGGGGTTGGTATTAAAGTTGAAATGAGTGGTAAGGACTATACTCCACAAGAAATTTCTGCAATGATTTTAGGTAAATTAAAAGCTGATGCAGAAGAAAAATTAGGTGAAAAGATTGAGGAAGCTGTTATTACTGTTCCAGCATATTTTGATGATTCACAAAGACAAGCCACCAAAGAAGCTGGCGAAATTGCTGGTTTAAAAGTTGCTCGTATTGTAAACGAACCAACAGCTGCTGCTTTAGCATATGGTTTTGAAAAGAAAAAAGGACAACAAATAGCTGTATATGATTTAGGTGGTGGAACTTTTGATGTTTCTATTCTAGATGTAGAAGAAGATACAATTGAAGTTAAAGCTACTAATGGTGATACACACTTAGGTGGTGATGATTTTGATCAAAAGTTAATTAACTGGATAATTGATGAATTTAAAAAAGCTGAAGGTATTGATTTATCAAATGACCCAATGGCCTTACAAAGAGTTAAAGAATCTGCTGAAAAAGCTAAAGTTGAATTATCAACTGCTCAAGAAACAGAAATTTCACAACCTTTCATTACTACTACAGCTGATGGCCCAAAACATTTATCTTTAAAGATGACCAGAGCCAAATTAGAGGAATTAGTAGGTGATTTAGTAGAAAAAACTTTAGAGCCAGTTAAACAAGCTTTAAAAGATGCCGGGCTTGAAGCTAAAGATGTTGAAGAGGTTATCTTGGTTGGTGGTATGACACGCATGCCATTAGTTCAAAAAACAGTTGAAAAGTTTTTTAATAAGAAGCCAAACATGACTGTTAATCCTGATGAAGTAGTTGCTTTAGGCGCAGCTGTACAAGCAGGTGTTTTACAAGGTGATGTAAAAGATGTTCTTTTACTTGATGTAACTCCTTTAACTTTAGGTATTGAAACTCTAGGTAGTGTATCAACCCAGTTAATTGAAAAGAATACAACTATTCCTACTTCAAAATCTCAAGTTTTCTCAACAGCAGCAGACAATCAACCTTCTGTAGAAATTCATATTTTACAAGGCGAACGTCCAATGGCTGGGGATAACAAAACTTTAGGTAGATTTATTCTAGATGGAATTCCACCAGCTCCTAGGGGTTTACCACAAATTGAAGTTACTTTTGATATTGATGCTAATGGTATTTTAAGTGTTAAAGCTCAAGATAAAGGTACTGGCAAAGAACAGCATATTACAATTACAGCTTCAACTGGATTAAATAAAGATGAGATTGAAAAGATGAAGAAAGATGCAGAAGCTCATGCTGAAGATGATAAGAAAAAGAAAGAAGAGATTGAAGTTAAGAATATGGCTGAAACTTTATACTACACTACAGAAAAAGCTTTGAAAGAAGCAGGAGATAAAGTTTCAGAAGCAGATAAGAAATCTATTGAAGAAAAAATGGAAGCCCTTAAACCTATTAAAGACGGAGAAGATATCGAAGCTATTAAAAAAGCTACGGAAGAACTTTCAACTGAAGCACAAAAGATTGGCCAAGCTATGTACCAACAGCAACAAGCCGAACAAACACAGCCAGCTGATGAAGAAGCTCCAACTGAAGAAAAACCAGAAGATAAAAAAGATGAAGCTCAAGAAGCTGAGTTTGAGGAAGTTAAAAAAGAAGATGAGAAGAAATAAAAAAGCCAAACGCTGGGCGAGTGGCTTATTTGGAAGTTTATTAAACAATTTTTGAGTTTTTCAATCCGCTGTTTGTTTATTCACTTGTTTTTTCAGCTAAATAATAACCCCATTGGTTAGCTTCATCTAAATGTTCTTTAGCATTTTTTTTCATATTTGGATCTATTACGTAAGCAGCGCAGCAAGCAACTTCACCAATAATTATTCTAGCGATTGATTCGATTGTTTGGTACATTTTTTTTACATCAGATTTGTTTGGTAATTTTTTTGCAATTGCTTCCAAATCTTTTGCTGTGTAATGAACACTGATTTCCTTTTTAGTCATGATTTCCTCCGTTTATTGGAATTAAAATAATTTGTTAATTATTATATATATAATACATTATTTTAAATTTTTGTCAAGTTTAATAAATTAAGATAACATAAAAATATGCAAAACCCACAAAACAACCCAAATCAACAAAAACAAATGCAAATTAAAATTGATGACAACACCCTAAAAGGTGTTTATGCTAATGCAATGCAAGTTTCTCATTCTAAAGAGGAATTTATATTAGACTATATGAATCTTTCTCCTCACCAAGGAGTAGGTGTTGTATCTTCTCGTGTAATTATCAGCCCAGGGCATGCAAAAAGAATGATTGCTGCTTTGAGTGATAATTTAAAGAAATACGAGGAACAGTTTGGTAAAATTGAAGAAGCTGATGCACCAAATAACGAATTAGGTTTTAAGACTGAATAAAATGGCTAAAGACTATTATTCCATCCTTGGAGTAGATAAAAAATCAAGCCAAGATGATATTAAAAAAGCTTTTCGTAAAAAAGCTCACGAACACCACCCTGATAAGGGTGGTGGCGATGAAGCTAAATTTAAAGAAGTTAACGAAGCTTATCAAACTCTTGGTAACAAAGATAAACGTGCCCAATACGATCAATTTGGCACGACTTTTGATAGTGCAGGAATGGGTGGTGAGCAGGGTGGTTTTAATTGGCAAGATTTTGCAAGACAGCAGGGTGGGCAACAAAGAGGACATCAAACTAATGCAAACTTTGAAGGCATTGATTTAGGAGATATCTTTGGAGATCTATTTGGTGGAGGCAGAAGAAGTTCACGTAGTCGCTCAGCCAGTGGAGAAGATATTCAGATTCAAATGACAATAGATTTTAGGGAAGCTGTATTTGGTATAGAAAAAAATATATCTCTAGATAAACAAGATAAATGTGATAAATGTAGTGGAAAAGGTTATGAAAGTAGTAGTAAGATAATAACATGTCCACAATGTAATGGTGCAGGACAAGTTCAACAAACACAAAGAACAATGTTTGGGGTATTTTCTAGCGCCAGTGTTTGCCCAACTTGTAAAGGAGAAGGCAAAAAACCAGAAGCATATTGTTCTAAATGTCACGGAGAAGGAAGACATAAAACCAAAAAAGAATTAAAAATTACAATTCCTGCTGGAATTGATTCTGGTGAAACAATTAAGATTTCTGAACAGGGTAATGTGGGACCAAAAGGAAGTAGAGCAGGTGATTTATATATCTCATTTAATATTAAAGAAGATAAAGAATTTAAAAGAGAAGGATATAATATATTGTCTAAGGCAGAGATAAATATATCTCAGGCCGCCTTAGGAGATAAAATAGAAATAGATACATTAGATGGACTAGTTAGTTTAAAAATCCCTTCAGGAACCCAATCAGGTAAAACTTTTGTTTTAAAAAGCAAAGGAGTACCGGTTTTAAGTTCTCCTGGCCGTAGGGGAGATCAACAGGTTGAAGTAATTGTTAAAACCCCATCACGATTGTCTAGGAGACAAAAGAAATTATTAGAAGAATTAAAAGATGAATTAATATAATAATAGGATATTCACAAATTAAAAAATGGAGGGCAAGATCATGATACCTGTTTGGTTGTTTAAAAAATTTGTTAAATATGATTCAACTTGTTGTAATAAGTTTGTGTATTATTTTGGAACCACAGTATTTACCAGCAAAATATCGTCTGTCACGAATGATGATATAGAAGAATTTGTTCAAAAACTCTCTGGTAAATCAGGACAAATAATAGACTGGTGTTTATTTGATGCTAAACCACATATTTTAGCTCTTGGTAATATTAAAAAAGTTACATCAGCTATTCACGATCTTTATCCTATCACAGGGTTGGACGTAAATTGTAATTAAATGAATTGCCGCCAAGCAACATATTGTTGTTTGGCGGTCGTTTTATTTTTATGATATAATATATTTATATGTTAGATTCACTTCCAAATATTGCAGGAGCTATGGATTCAATGAGTTGGTCATTAAATGGTTATGACCTATATATTTTATTATTTTTCGTAGCTATTGTTTTATTATGTTTCTTTTTTTTAAAAAAGAAAGTTTTTGCTTTTTTGTTTGGTATATATACCAGTTATTTAGTAGTTTTGTTTTTTCCTTTTAATCAATGGTTTGGGGGTTCTAGTTTAGAATCTATTGATAAACTAAAAGTTTATAGTTTTGTTGGTTTGGTTATATTATTAACTTTTATATTTTCTCGTTCTCATGTATTTCTTAGCCAAGGTGGAGGAATGATAAAAAAGCTCATTCGTTCTTTGCTTTACGGTATTTTAAATGCAGGCCTGTTTTTAAGCCTGTTTATATTAATTTTACCATTAACATGGTTATCTAAGTTTTCGGGCGCTAGTTTGAATCTTTTAGGTTCAGATATTGCTCGGTTTGTTTGGGTAGCTCTACCTATTGTTTTATTATTATTCTTAAACAAAAGAAGAAAAGGCCCTGGTAGGCCTAGTTTAGATTAATTGTTTTATGACTAAAAAAGATAATTCAATTATACTCTTTCACGAAAAACAAGTTCGTCGTCATTGGGATGAGGACCAGGAACTTTGGTATTTTTCAATTGTTGATGTTATTGAAATTTTAACTGGTAGTAACAACCCTCAAGTATATTGGAGGGTTCTAAAAAAAAGACTTCTTGATGAAGGATCAAATCAAACCGTTACAAATTGTAACGGTTTAAAAATGAAAGCCAAAGATGGCAAGATGAGAATAACTGATGTGGCTGATACTGAAACACTTTTAAGATTTATTCAATCAATTCCATCTCCAAAAGCAGAGCCTTTTAAGCTTTGGCTTGCTAAAGTAGGATATCAAAGAATTGAAGAAACAGAAGATCCTGAATTAGCTTTTGATAGAGCAATGAGAACATACCTTAAAAAAGGTTATTCAAAAGATTGGATTAATCAAAGATTAAAGACAATTGAAGTTAGAAAAGAGTTAACAGATGAATGGGAAGAAAGAGGTGTAAAAGAAGGTATTGAATTTGCTATTTTAACTGATGAAATAACAAAAGCATGGTCGGAGAAGTCTGTTAAACAGTATAAAAAATTTAAAGGACTTCAAAAACAGAATTTAAGGGATAATATGACAAATTTAGAACTTGTTCTAAATATGCTTGCCGAAGTTACTACTAAAGAAATCTCTAATAAGAAAAAACCTAAAACTTTTTCTGAAAATAAAGAGGTTGCCAAAAGAGGAGGAGGTGTTGCAGGAAATGCAAGAAAAGAAATTGAATCTGAAATAGGCGAAAAAGTTATTTCTTCTAAAAACGCAAGACATTTCAAAAAAAGAAATGTAAAACAAATTAAAAAAGCAAATTAAATATTTTTTAGCTCTTCTAAGGTTTTAAGCGATATAATTTTCTGTCTCATTTGTGAGGCATTTTTTTGTCCTTTAAAATATTGAATTAATTGTTTTCTTAAAGGTTCTAAATCATTTGAATATTCTAAAAAAAATCTGGCATGTTTTAAAACAGTTTTTTTAATTTCTTTTTCTTTTGTTGCTGTATATTTCCCTTTTTTTAAATATTCTTTTATTTGTCTAAATACACATGGGTTACCCCAAGAACCTCTAGCTATTCCTATTCCATCTGTATTAGTTTTTTCTAAAATTTCTTTAGCTTCTTCAGGTGTATTTATACCACCATTAGCTAATACAGGGATATTTGGCAGTAGTTGTTTAACTTTTTTAATTGTTTCTATATCTATTTTCCCTGTAAAGCATTGTTTTAAAGATCTTCCATGAATCATTAAAGCTGAGATAGGTAAGTCTTTAATATGTTTCACAAAATCAATTGCTGAAGTATTTTTAACTTGAGAACGTATTTTAATTGAAACGGGTAATTTTGTGTTATTTAATACCGTCTGTATTATCTCTCTAGCAACATCCATATTATCCATTAGTGCTGCTCCAGAACCTGTTTTTGTTACTTTGTGTGCTGGACATCCAAAGTTAATATCTATACCTGAAAAACTAGATGTATATGAGTCTAATATTTTTAAAGCTTTTTTGAAAGATTCTGGTTTATTACCAAATAACTGTAAAATTACATTCTTTTCTTGTGGAAGAACTTTTAACATTTTTAGAGTTTTTTCATTTTTTCTCCAAATAGCTTCTACAGAAACCATTTCTGTATATACAATATCTGCTTTGTTTTCTAAACATATTAATCTAAAAGCAGGATCTGTATATCCTGCCATTGGAGCTAAAGCTATAATTGGCTTTTTAATTTTTGACCAAGTGTTCATCATATGGTAGGGTTCGTTTAGATAAATGGGTAGTTTACATTTCAACAAAGGAGGGATATGTTGTGAGTCAAAACAAAAAGATTCAGGTTAAAAATGGATCGTTTTCTCGTGAACAAGATATTTTATTTTATGTGGTTTATTCTAATTTGAGTAAAGCACAGAAAACTAATTTGTCGTATGAAAAAAATAAACTTAAATGTGTATATTAAATAAATGAAGGAAAAAAGATTATGGCAGATGGAAATGGTGAGGGGCTTGTGGTTCGAATGAAAGAACCGAACCGAAAAGATCCGGATGAAATGTTTGATTGGGTTGTTGAACGACTTCAAAGAGAAGGATATCCTACCGAAGAAATGACAATAAAACAAATAATGTCTTATTATTCGGGGCCATGTTGTCTGGCTATTGTTTCCTCACAGTTATTTCGTCAATGTCAAGGCCGTCTTCAATAAGGTACCCTTGGCTTGCAATCTGATCTCTTATTTGGTCGGAAAGCTCGTAATCTTTTTCTTTACGGGCTTTTTTTCTTTGTTCAATTAAATTTTGTACTTCAGTTGGAATATTAATCTTTTCTTCTTTAATTTCATCTAATTTTAAACCAAATACTTTATCAAAATCTAGAATTGTAGCCAATTTATCTTTATCTTCTAATTTAGATTTTAATATTTCTTGAACTAAAGAAAAAGCTTTAGACATATTAAAATCATCTGATATTGTTTCACTAAAGATATTTTTAAACTTCTCATCAATTTTTCCTTTATCTTTTCCTAAGTTTTGGATATTTGAATAAAGGTTATCTAAACCATTTTGTGCAGCTTGAAGAGAATCCCAAGTAAAATTGATTTGAGATCTATAATGGGCTTGTAAAAATAGGAAACGTAAAGCTAAAGGATTAAATCCTTTTTCTTCAATATTTTGGATTCTATAAAAGTTATTTGATGATTTACCCATTTTTCTATTATCAACCATTAAAAATCTTGTATGCACCCAATAGTTAACAAACTTTTTGCCTGTAGCAGATTCTGATTGGGCTATTTCACATTCATGATGAGGAAATATATTATCTTCTCCTCCTGTATGAATATCTATAGTATCCCCAAGGTGTTTTATGCTCATTGTTGAACATTCCATATGCCAACCAGGAAAACCTTTACCCCAAGGAGAATCCCAAACCATTGCATGGTTTTTGTGTTCACCAATAGCTTTTACCCATAATACAAAATCTTGTGGGTTCTTTTTATTCTTATTAACTTCAACCCTTGCTCCAGCTTTTAAATTTTCTAAAGTATTTCCAGACAATTTTCCGTAATTTGGAAATTTTGTGATGTCAAAATATAAAGCATCGTCAGCTTTGTAAGCAAAGCCTTTCTCAATTAATATTTTATTCATTGCTATCATTTCTTTTACGTAGTCCGTAGCTTTACAAATTACATCTGGTTTAATGTCATTCATCTTTGCTGTATTTTCAAAAAATATCTTTGTGTAAAATTCAGCAATTTCCCAAGGAGTTTTGTTTTCTTTTTTAGCTTTTTTATCCAATTTATCTTCTCCTTCGTCAGCATCAGATGTTAAATGACCAACATCTGTAATATTCATGACATGTTTTACTTTATATCCTAAATACCTAAAAGTTCTTTTTAGGATATCATCACTAAAATATTTCCAAGCATGACCAATATGATCGTAATCATATACTGTAGGACCACAACTATATATACCAACCTTATTTTTCTTGATTGGTACAAATTCTTCTTTTTTCTTTGTTAGTGTGTTATATATTTTCATATATCATAATGTTATCATTTTTAGCTCATATTTGACAAATGTCAAGAGAATTCATAAGATGAAAACAAATAGCACATATATTACATATTATGTTAAAGGAGGAAAGAAAAGATGATATTATCTGTCAAAATAGATCAGGATATAAAAAACAAAAAATTGTTTTTTAAACAAACCGTCAATATTAGTGTTGGTTCTGAAAAACCAATCTTTTCAATTCAAGCAACTGAATCCAAGAGAAGACTGATTTTTATTCCACAAGCAAAGGGACCAAAAAGTTGTGAAATTGTTATTCGGAATAAACCAAACGATGTTTTGTTTGTGTTTTATGATTTAGAGGTTAATAAAAAACAAATCCATTTGTTTGGTCAAGATATACAAACAAAAAAGCCTATAAATCTTTGGACGGTATCTGTAAAGATGTTATGTAATTAAATAAAGGTTATTTTAAATTTTATGTCAGGAGGAAGAAAATGGCACATAGAAAATATTCATCAGAAGAATTTCTTAGAGTTATTTCTAAAATAATTCTTATAACCGCTGTTAATCTAAAGACCAAAAGAAAATGGGTAGAAAACTATTTAAATGCAATTTTTATAGTTTATACCAAGCACGAATTAACAGACGCCCTTAATTATTTACAGAAAGCACAAGCAATTGAATATAACAGTGATGAGGATATAAGGTTTAAGTTACCTATCCTTGGAATATTACTTTCAATTAGTGCTTCCTCTGGTGGAATAAGCCTGAATTTATAAAAAGTTTTATCATTTGATTTTTTAAAAAGTCCCTATATTGGTTAAAAATGGGACTTTTTCTTTTTGTCTTTTTGTAGTAAACTAAACCCATGAAATTGAGTATTATTATAGTTTCTTGGAATACTTGCGAATTGACTTTAAAATGTATAAGGTCTGTTTTTAAGTATTTAAAAGATATTGATTTTGAAGTTTTTGTTGTTGATAATAGCTCATCAGATAATACTGTTGAAGAATTAGAAAAATTAGATTATAAAAATTTAAAAGTTATTAAAAACAAAGAAAATGCAGGATTTTCTAAAGCAAATAATATTGGTATTAATCAATCTCAAGGAAATTTAATTTTGTTATTAAATCCAGACACAGAATTAATAGATGATACTTTAATAAAGATTATTGAATTTATTAATTCAGATTTTAAGATTGGAATTGTTGGTCCTAAACTTTTAAATACAGATAAAACATTACAAAGATCTTGTCGTAGATTTCCTAAATTAATTGATCAATTTTTTATCCAACTTAAATTCTATAACTTCCTCCCAAAGAAGATAATTTCTGTGAGAACATATTTTATGTTAGATTTTGATCATAATGAAATTAAAGAAGTAGATCAGATTATGGGTGCAGCCATGTTGATTAAAAAAGAAGTTTTAGATGAAGTTGGGTTATTTGATGAAAAGTTTTGGTCAACTTTTGAAGAAGTTGATCTATGTAAGCGTATTAAAGATAAAGAGTGGAAAATATATTTTAATCCTGAATGTGAGATAGTTCACCATAAAGAACAAAGTTTTAAACAAATGGCTAGTTTAAGAAAACAAATAAATTTTAATCATTCATTGTATAGATATTTTAAAAAACATAAACCATTTTATCAGTTATTCATATTATGGATGTTACAACCTATTAACATATTATTAGCTTGGGTTGATAATAGGGTTGGGGTTAGAAATGGTTTTCGGAAAGAAAAAGATTTATGAAAAAAACCGTTAATGCTATCTGATGATAACGCCAACGGTTTTTCTGGTTTACCTGGATGGATTAAAAATAAATAGCAAAACTAGCTAACGCTATTATTAAACAAACAAAAGTCATTATAAATGCAACTTTTATACCTTCTTTCATTCGTTCTATACCTTCTTTCATTCGAAGGTGGTTGTAGAAACGATAGAGTATTTTTTCCCCATAATTACGGAAAAATAATCCCCATAAAGCAAGAAATAAGAAAAAACAACTTCCTATACTAAATATTAAAGCAATAATTAGGGAGAGTATTCGTAATATTTCTAACATAATTTGACCTCCGTTTTTTCATAATAATTTAAATATACTAAATTTTATACTTATATATAAACATATTTAACAATTTATGTCAAATATATTAAATAAAAACATATTCAAATTAACTTTTCTGTTTTTAGTCTTAACAGAGCTTTTTTCGTTTTTTGGATGGTTATTACCAGAATTTGGATATCTTTGTTTTTTTACAATAATATTTTTAACCTTAGTTTTGAGCATAAAAAAGCTTGAATATGGAATATATATCCTTTTGGCTGAGCTATTCATAGGTTCTAAAGGATATTTGTTTAGCTTTGACATCGGAGACACAGCAATATCTCTACGTATGGGTTTGTTTTTAATTGTTTTGGTTGTCTGGTTTGTTAGTAATTTAAAGGGTTTAAAAATTTTAGAATCTTTAAAATCCACAAAGATTTTCTATTCGCTAGCCTTTGCTGTTGTTTGGGGATTTGTTTGGGGGTTAATTCAAGGCAATAACTTCGGTAATGTATTTTTAGATTTCAATAATTGGATATATTTCTTTTTGGTTTTCCCAATTTTTCAAATTGTTAAGGATAATGATAAATTTGTTAAAAACGTTTTATCCATTTTATCAGCCTGTGTTGTGTGGATAGGCATAAAATCACTCGTTTTACTATACATCTTCTCTCACGAGCTTTCCTGGGCTTTACCAGAGACATATAAGTGGGTTAGAGATACCTTGGTTGGGGAAATAACCTTTGCTGGGGGAGGGTTTTGGAGAATATTTATTCAATCACAGATATATAGTTTAATTTTGTTTTTCATCATATTAGGAATGAAGAATGTTAAAGATATTTTTAAACATTATTTAATATTAATGATCTCTTTAATAACTGTAATATTAAGTTGGTCTCGTAGTTTTTGGGCTGGATTAGTTGTGGGTGTTGGTATTTATCTATTATCCTTATTAATCCAAAAAACAAAATTTTTGAGTTTTTTGAAGATTTCTGGTAAGTTAATACTTATTACCCTAATATCTTTTGGTTTAATCCTTTGTATAATCTATCTACCACCTAAAGTTAGTGAAGGAAATCTTCTCTCTATGTTTGGTAGTAGATTAACTCAAGGAGAAGCAGCTTCTTCTTCACGTGTTAATCAGTTAAAACCTTTGATCCAAGAAATTAGTAGACACCCATTAATTGGTTCTGGTTTTGGAACAACTGCTACATATTTATCTGATGATCCAAGGATTTTAGGGAATTATACAACATATACTTTTGAGTGGGGGTATTTAGACATGATATTAAAGTTTGGTATATTAGGTACGTTAATATATCTAATTTTAATATTTAAAGTCTTAAAGAGGTTATTTGTAATTAATTTAGGATTTGCTTTAGCTTTAATTAGTTTATTAGTAGTAAATATATTTAGTCCATATTTAAATCATCCATTAGGAATTGGATTTGTAATATTATGTAGCGCGATTGTTTATGCAAAAAAATGAAACAACATTATCAATATGTGTAGTAACTTGGAACTCTGAAAAATATTTAAGAGAGCTTTTTGAAAGTATTTTTAAACAAACAGTTTTACAAAAAGAAAAGTATCCCATTAAATTAAGCATTAATGTTGTGGATTCTGGTTCACAAGACGGTTCAATGGAATTTTTAGAAAAGAATTATCCTGAAGTTCACGTATTAAGAAATACACATAACTTAGGTTTTTCTCGTAGCTATAACAAGTCAATCAGAATGAGTAAAACAGATTATGTCCTGGTTATTAACGCAGATATTGTTTTAGAAAATGATTTTATTGAAAAAACTTTAAATCAGATTAAGAAAGATGAACAAATTGGAGCTGTGATAGGTAAGTTGTATAGAGGACATTTTGTATTGTCTAACGGAAACGAAGTATGTGATATTCAGAAAACAAAAGTTATTGATAGCTTTGGTATTGAAATGAAACGCAATAGACGATTTATTAACATTGGCGAAGGAGAAGAAGATAATGGCGGGTATGACGATTTGAAAGAAGTATTTGGATTTAGTGGTGCGTGTGTAATGTTTCGTAGACAAGCTTTAGAAGAAGTTAAATATGCTGAAGAATATTTTGATAATGATTTTTTTGCATATAAAGAGGACATTGATTTGTCTTGGAGATTACAAATTGCAGGATACAAGATTTTGTTTGTACAAGAAGCAAGAGCATATCATTTTCGTTCTTTGCAAGAAAAGAATTCACAATACACAAATATTAAAGTAGCTAAAAATTACAAGAAAAAAGCAAGTTGGAGAAGGTTTTGTTCCTACAGGAATCATTTACTTTGTTTATTTAAAAATGAAACTAGAAGAAATTTTCTTAAAGATTTTTTTCCAATCATATGGTATGAATTTAGAAAATTAATATATTTAATATTTTTTGATACAAAAAACTTTAAAGGGTTTTTTCAAGCTTTAAAATTAAGAAACAAGATGAAGGATAAAAGAAAAGTTAGTATGAGGTATAGAGTAAAAAATGCAGAGGGAGTTAGAAAGTGGATACAACCATGAAACTTTCAATTATCATTTTAAACTACGTAACCAAAGGATTAACCAAACAATGTATTAAAAACATTGAAAATTCGGATTTAAACATAATGTATGAGATAATAGTAGTAGATAACGGTTCAAACGATGGGACAGAAGAGATGATGAAACAGGAATTTAGTAATCATAAGTTTATTGGATCAAAAAAGAATCTAGGGATGGGAGCGGGTAATAACTTGGGTATTTCTATAGCTGAAGGTGAATACATCTTAGTTATTAATTCAGACATAGTTGTATTTAATGAATCAATTAAAAAAATGATTGATTTTATGGATATTCACGAAAGAGCTGGTGTAGCTGCTCCTCAAATTTTAAATCCTGATCGAACTATAGTTGATTCGTGTTGTCGTTGGCCTAAAATTGATACATTTGTTTATCGAAGAACATTTTTAGGGAAAACAAAAAGAGGTAAAAGAGAATTAGATATATTTCTATACAAAACAGAAGATTTATCTGTACCTAAACAAATAGATTGGATATTTGGTTGTTGTTTGTTGTTTCGCAGAAAATCTTTAGATCAAGTTGGATTATTTGATAAACGCTTCTTCTTGTTTTTAGAAGAAACAGATTTATGTAGAAGAATGTGGCAAAAACAATGGCAAGTTTGGTATTTACCAGAATCTAAAGTTGTACATTATCCACACCGTAGAACTATGGGTACTGGTAGAATTAAAGATATGTTTTCTAAATATACTTGGATTCATTTACATTCATGGATTAAATATTTTATTAAATGGAGAAATGCCTCATGAATTGGCAAGTCATTGGACATAAACACATAACATCATATCTAGAACAAGCGATAATTAGTGATCGTTTAGTTCATGCTTGGCTTTTTCACGGACCCAGGATGATTGGGAAGAAAAAATTAGCTAAACAATTTTCAAAAACACTGTTATGTTACCAGGGCCAAGAAAACAAAGATGGTTTAGAAAATATTCCTTGTAATGAATGTGAACAATGTGTTGAATTTGATAAGAAGATTCATCCAGATTTTTTTACAGTTGAAAAGGGGAAACAAGATAAAAATATTTCTGTAGAACAAATTAGAGAATTAAAAACTAAACTTTCGTCTAAGTCTTTGTTTAAGTCATATAAAGTAGCAATAATATATGATGCAGACAGTTTATCATTATCTGCATCTAATGCTTTATTAAAAACCCTTGAAGAACCCTTGGGTAAAACAATCATAATTTTGATTGCTGAAAAAATTAGCATTTTACCTAAAACAATTCTTTCTAGAACACAGAAGATTAAATTTTTACCTGTTGCTCAAAAAGAAATTTATGAATATTTAATTAAAGAAAGAAAAGTTGAACATGATTTAGCTTTGAATTTAGCAAGTTTGGCTGATGGTAAACCAGAACGAGCTACAATTTTTTTAAATAACCAAGCTCTATTACAATCATATACTAATAACCTAAATACATTTTTTAAACTAATTTCTGCAAAAGAACATCAGAAGATAAGTTTTGTTGAAGAACTGATAGGGGAGCAAAAAAAGATTGCAGATAAGGTTAGAATAGTTTTACCTCTTTTAAATTTATGGCAAACAATATTTCGTGATATGTTATTGCTCAAATTCTCCTCATCTGGTAAAATTATTAATAACAAGGCTAAACAAGAATTAATGAAACTAGAGCCATATTTTAGTGCAGAAAAGCTTCATATGATAAATATTAATATTGAAAAGACAAAGAAATATTTAAATCAGAATGTGAATCCAAAGTTAGCTTTAGAAAACCTAGTTTTAAATTTTTAAACATAAAAATAAATATATGAAACAATTAAAACTAATATTAACTTTTGCTTTGCTATTAGTACTTTTAACAGGTTGTACTGGAGTCGCGACAAAAACTACTGGTGGTGGGATGTATAAATCTTTTGATTATGGTGAGCATTGGGAACAAAAAAATTATGCAGGCAATAATGGTAAAAAAGATTTAAGTATTTCAGGAGTTGAAACAAGATATATTATCTTTGACAAAAATGATCATGCTTTAATATATCTAGCAACACAAAATGCAGGTCTTTTTATTTCTGAAAATGCAGGCGAAGAATGGCGTCAGATTTTTAAATCTGGATATGTTGAATCTGTAACTCCAGATCCTATTGAAAGAGGTGTAATATATTTAACACAAGGGAATAGGATATATAAGACACTAGATTTTGGTAATAATTGGAGTGTAATATATACAGAAACTCGTGGGGAAGTTGCAATGACTTCAGTAGCCATAGATCCCAAAGATACTAGAAAGATGTTTACATCTACATCTGAAGGTGAAATTTTAAGAAGTGATGACTTAGGTCAAAGTTGGAATTTAGTTACAGAACTTGGAGACCATATTGTTAAGATTGTTATTAACCAGAACGATTCAAACGTCCTTTATGCCGGAACATTAAGAAAAGGACTTTTTAGATCAGGTGATAATGGAAAGAGTTGGGTTAATCTAAAAGATAGATATATAGGTATTCATGGTTCAAATAAAAATTATAGAATATTAACTCCAGACAACAGTGTTTATGATGGACTATTTTTTGTAACAAAATATGGAATTTTAAGAACTATTGATGGGGGAAAGAATTGGCAAGACTTAAATCTAGTTACCCCTAAAGACAGTGTAAAGATATATGCTTTTTCTGTTAACCCTCAAGATGCAAACCATATATATTACACAACCAAAGATACTGTTTATAGGAGTTTTGATGGTGGCAAAAATTGGCTAAGTGCTAGAATGCCAACCAACAATGCACCAACATTCATGCAAGTTGATCCGGAAACACCAAATGTTGTGTATATGGGTATAGTAAAAGAAAAGACAAGACCCTTCTTTTTCGTAGATTATAAATAAATATATTAAAGCTTATGAATTTAGATGATAAAAAAGAAAAATTTGAAAAAGTTTTTGAATTTATTCAAAAAGAACTAAGCTCTGTTAGAACAAGTAGGGCAACACCTTCTTTGATTGAGAATATAAAAGTAAATGTATATGGAGTAGAAACTCCTATGGTTCAGGTTGCAAGTATTACTAGTCCTGAACCAAAACAACTTTTAGTTGAACCTTGGGATAAAAATATTTTAAAAGATGCTGAAAAAGCAATTCAAACTGCTTCATTGGGTTTGTCTGTTGCAAATGAAGGTACCCATTTAAGAGTAACAATGCCTCCAATGACAGAAGAAACTAGAAATGAAGTAATTAAGATGCTTAATGAAAGGATTGAAAAAGGGAGACAAAACTTACGTGGTGTTAGAGATGAAATTAAAGAAGAAATTATTAAATTAGAAAAAGATAAAGAAATATCAGAAGATGATAGGTTTGGTCTATTAGAAGAGTTAGATAAAATAACTAGGGAATATACAGATCAAATGACAGAGTTAGGTAAGAAAAAAGAAGAGGAGATAAGGATATAATATATGTTATTAGCCATAATCGGTTTTATAGTAATTTTAGGAATAATTGTCTTAGTTCATGAACTAGGGCATTTTCTTACTGCCCGTGCTTTTAAAGTAAAAGTACATGAATTTGGCTTAGGTTTTCCTCCTCGGTTATTTGGTGTATATAAAAAAGATGGAAAAAGAAAATGGATTTGGGGTTCTAAGGTAAGAGCAGAAGAATTAAATAATACAGTCTATTCTTTAAATAAAATTCCCATCGGTGGTTTTTGCAATATTAAGGGCCAGGACGGAGATAACCCAGAAGAAAAAGATAGTTTTTCTAACAAACCAGCATGGAAAAGAAGTATTATCTTGGTTAGTGGTGTATTAGCTAATTTTTTACTTTGTGCGGTTATTTTAATGGTCATATATATAGCTGGTACAAACATATCTGTAGATCATGGCGAGTTAAATAACACTAGATATATTAGAAATGAAAAGATACAAATTATATCAATTAATTCAAACTCACCAGCTGAAACAGCAGGAATTTTAAAAAATGATGTTATCCTAAGATTAGATAATCAAAAAGCTCAAACAATACAACAAATACAAGATTATTCAGCTCAGAAAGATGGGCTACTTGTAAATTTAGAAATTGAGCGTGATGGAGAAGTCTTAAATGTAGAAGTTATTCCTCGTGTTTTAGAAACATCGAATAATAGATCAGTATTTGGTATTGGTTTAACAAAAACAGCAGATATTGCTTTTAAATGGTATGCGGCAATATGGTATGGGATAAGAGATACAATATATTTAATCGGAGTAATATTTGTTGCTCTATGGAAGATAATTAAAGACATATTTACAACCGGGCAAGTTTCAGCTGAAATAGCTGGACCAATTGGTATTGCTCGTATAACTGGAGATGTTGTTAAAATGGGATGGATTTATGCTTTACAATTCACTGCTTTATTATCTGTGAACTTAGGAATAATTAATATATTACCAATCCCAGCTTTAGATGGTGGAAGACTCCTTTTTATATTAATAGAAAAGATAAGAGGAAAAACAGTAAAAAAGAATGTTGAGAATATTATTCATACAGTAGGTTTTGCTTTTTTAATGATTTTAATTGTGTTGGTGACATATAGGGATATTATTCGGTGGATTAAGTGATTTTGAATTTTTTAATATATTTGACATACTTAACACATGAATAAAAACGATCTACAAAAACCAATTACGTTAGAAATTTTAAGCCAATTCACAAAAGAGGTGTTTTTACCTGGTGTTAAAAGAATTTTTGATAATAAATTTGACGAAAGATTTGATAAAAGATTTAAAGAGATTGAGAACAAATTTGCCACCAAACAAGATTTAAAAGCAATGGAAAATAGAATGGTATCTAAAGACTATTTAGATAAAAAATTATTTGAATTTGAAGCAAGGTTTATGAAAAGAATATCAAAAGAGGAGTCAAAAATTAAACAAGCTTTGGCTTTTACAATGAAACTCATTAGAAGTGGTAAAAAACCCACAACAAGGCAGATTGAAACTTTAAAGCTGCTAGAATATGAATTAAGTGCGAATTGAGTTAAAAATACTTGTTAAATGAAAAACTGCTTTAAATGCAGTTTTTTTATTTGCAAAAATTTGCCAAAACATGAATTGTTTTAAAATAAACAAAAACCTCGCTAAATAGCGAGGTTAGAAAGTTCGGTAGTTCCGAATAATCAAAACTTTTCCACAGGAATTTGTCCCGAGTTTCTTGTTATGAATTAATACTAGAAAATACAATATTTTTTGTCAAATTAAGTTTTCCACAGAGTTACTATACTTTTTGGCTTTTTATTTTGACTAAATCCACATAAAATTATAGAATTAAGGAGATTAATAATAAACATATGCGACAATCTCAACTATTTACTAAAACTAAAAAGGAATTTGCAAAAGATGAAGAATCTATCAATTCTAAGCTTCTAATGAAAGCTGGGTTTATTGATAAATTAATGGCAGGAGTATATACTTTCTTGCCTTTGGGTTTACGTGTTTTAAATAAGATAGAAAAAATAATTCGTGAAGAAATGGATAATGTTGGTGGACAAGAAATTTTAATGCCAGCACTTCACCCAAAAGAAATATGGGAAAAAACTAAACGGTGGAATATGGATGTTTTGTTTAAAACTAAAGGTGTTGGAAATAAAGATTATGCTTTTGGGCCTACCCATGAAGAGGTTGTTACTCCTTTGCTTCAAAAATTTATTTTATCATACAAAGATTTGCCAAAAAGTGTGTATCAAATTCAAAGCAAGTTTAGGGATGAGGCTCGTGCAAAATCAGGTCTTTTACGTGGCCGTGAATTTAGGATGAAAGACATGTATTCTTTTCATACAACAGAGGAGGGTCTTAATAAATATTATGATTTAGCTGCACAAGCATATGAAAATGTTTGGAAACGTTTAAGTTTGGGCGATATAACTTTAAAGACTTTTGCTTCTGGTGGTGTTTTTTCTAAATATTCTCATGAATATCAAACTGTTTGTGAAACAGGTGAAGATACAATTTTTCATGTAGCAAACAAAGATTTAACTTTTAATAAAGAAATTGCGCCATCAAAAGCTCCTGTATTTGATAATTCCGATGAGGTAGAAAAACCAATGGAAGATATTAAAGGGGAAGGATTAATTGGAGTAGAGCCTTTAGCTAAATTTTTAAAAATCCCTGTAGAAAAAACAACTAAAACAATATTATTCGAAAATGAAAAAAGTGAGGTTATAGTAGCTGTTGTAAGGGGAGATTATGATGTTAATGAAAATAAATTATTAGAAATTTCTAATAGCAAAGAATTAAAGCTTGCCACAGAGGAGACTGTTAAGAAAGTAACTAAAGCAGAAGTCGGTTATGCAGGTATTTTAAATCTATCTTCAAATCTTAAAGTATATATAGATGAATCCGTTGCAAACCGGAAAAACTTTGAATGTGGAGCTAATAAAACAAATTATCACACAATTAATGTTAATTTTGGACGTGATTTACCTGAACCAAAAGAATATTATGATATCAAAATTGCAAAAGAAGGGGACTTGTTCCCAGAAACAGGAGAAGTTTATGAAACAAAAAAGGCTATTGAGGTTGGTAATATCTTTTTACTTAAAACAAAATTTACAGATGCTTTTAATATGAAATATCTTGATGAGGATGGCAAACAAAAACCAGTCTTTATGGGTTGTTATGGAATAGGTCCTTCTAGACTATTGGGAACACTTGTTGAGGTGTTTAACGACGATAAGGGGATTATTTGGCCAGAAGAAGTAGCGCCTTTTAGATATCATCTTATTAACTTATCTACAGATAAAAAAGTTAAAGAACAAGCTGAAGATATATATAATAAATTGATTGAAGCAAAAAAAGAAGTTTTCTTCGATGACCGAGAAGAAGTTTCTCCAGGTGAAAAATTTAAAGATGCTGATTTAATAGGAATTCCTTATCGCCTGATTGTGTCAGATAAAACAAAAGGTGATATTGAAATTAAGCACAGAAAAGAGGAATCATCAAAAAATATTAGTTTGAAAGAGTTATTAAATGATATCTAAATTACTTCTAACCTTTATACTATCAAGTCAAATATTTTTACCTGCAAGTAGTAATGATGGGCAGGTTTTAGGTGTTCAAACACAAAGAGAGGTTAATATAAACGGCCCAGAAAGAATTGTTAATCAAAGTTTAGATGTTATCATTTCAGCGGATTCTGCTTTAGTAGTAGATTTAAGTTCTGGTAAAATTCTTTATCAAAAGAACCAAAACAAACAAAGGCCTATTGCGAGTATTACAAAATTAATGACAATGTTAGTTTTTCTAGATACAGAGCCTGATTTTGAAAAGACAATAAGATATGCATGGGTAGATTCGACAGGAGGAGAGAAAGTAGAGTTTAAAACTAATGAAGAAGTAAAGATTAAAGATCTTTTCTATTCTTCATTAATTGGTTCAACAAACAATACGGTCAAGACTTTGGTTCGTTCTACGGGAATGGGTGAGCAAGAGTTTGTAAAAAGGATGAATAATAAAGCTAAAGAGTTAGGAATGTTAGATACACAATTTACAGGAACAACAGGGCTTTCTAAATTTAATATATCTACAACCAGAGATATTGTTACTTTATTAAAATCTGTAATGAAGAGAGAGGAAATAACAAAAGTTTTATCTCAAAAAGAATATGTTTTTACAACTAATTTAAGTCAACATAAAGTTGATAGCACAAACCTATTATTAAACAATGAATATTTTAATATTGAATTTGGTAAAACAGGATATATTCAAGAAGCTGGTTGGTGTTTTGCTTCTTTTGGTAAAGTTAAAGATAATAATATAATCACAGTAGTTTTAGGATCTAAATCACAATATACTCGTTTCCAAGATACAAAAGCTTTGTATTGGTGGGTTAATCAAAACTATAACTTCTAATATGGATATTAATCTAATCCCAGAGATTAAAACTCTTTTAACAGCAATGGCCCCTATAGGAGAATTAAGGGTTGCATTGCCAATTGCTCTCTTAAGTTATAAAATAAGTATAGTGCCAGCATATATATTATCTGTTATGGGAAATATGATTCCTGTATTTTTGCTTCTCATATTTTGGAAATATTTTGTTGAGATATTAATGAAATATTCTAAAACATTTAATAGGTTCTTTAACTGGCTATTTGAACGAACACGTAAGAAGTTTGAAGGTAAATACAAGAAATGGGGGAAATTAGCTTTAATAATATTCGTAGCTATCCCTTTGCCTATCACAGGAGCCTGGACAGGCTCTGTAGCGGCTTGGTTGTTTAACTTTAAGTATTGGGAATCAATAGGACTAATATTTCTAGGAGTATGCATTTCTGGGATAATAGTTACTTTAATAAGTTTAGGAACAGTAGCTATTTTTTAAATAAAAACAAAAATTATGAAGTTGATTAAAACAAAGAATCTAAAAAAATATGGTTTTGATATAAGAATAGAAGACTATAATTATATTCATTCCAATGTTAAAAAGGATTGGGATGCTTTTATTAATGCCATTAATCCAAAAGATGGTGAAGTCATTTTTGACGGTGCGGGTGGTTATGGTGAAGTAGCAGAAAAAATATTAAAGAAAAATAAAAAAGTAGAAATTTATTTATTAGATGAAACTAAAATTCAATTAGACAGATTACGAAGCAAAAAGTTATTAGATAATAAGCATATAATTTTAGGAGATATAAAAAATACAAAATTTCCTAATGATTTTTTTAATACTTGTGTTATTAAAATGGGAATACACGAAGTTAGAAAGAATAATCAGCAAAAAGTTTTTGATGAAATTTATAGAATATTAAAAACAAATGGTAAATTTGTAACTTGGGAATTAGCTTTAAATGAAAATGATCAAAAAATATTTCAAGATATTATAAAAAAGAAAGATAAATTAAGTGGTTTTAGTTTAATGATAAGAAATAGATATTTCCCGAAACATGTAGAAATGTTATCTTACTTCAAAAAGGCTGGTTTTAAGAAAGTTAAAACTGTTTATATTAAAAAATATAAACCAAAACCTTCTTTAAGACTCCATGAACTAGTCTCGAAGGAACGTGATAAAATTTTAAGAAAAAAAGGTAAAATCACTAAATTAGATGAGGATGGATTAAATATTATTGCTAAAAATAAAGCTAATAAACTAATAAAGTATATAAGAAAACGAATTCCTGATAGTTTAAAAAAGAAATTAAAATTTAAAGACTTAGATTATGATGTCGAGTTTGAGATAGAAAAAAAGATTTATGTTGGTTATAAATAGTATTTTACAAATAAATAAGGTTATCCACAGTTGACAAATGTTTTTTAATTCGCTACTCTATAAACAGAACGAAGTATTGCCTGCTTGTATTGCGGGCATGCAATCGTCTGTCAAACAAAGAAGTCCTTGTAAAAGGGCTTTTTTGTTTGTATAATTAATATTGAGTGTGGACCGCGGGCTCGTAGTATAATTAGGCAATACATCGTTCTTGACAGACGAGAGATGCGGGTTCAATCCCCGTCGAGTCTATGCTCGTTAGTTTTTTAAATAAAAACAAAAATTATGAAATTCATTTTAATACCAATTATTGTTTGGTTTTTAAGTCAATCAGTTAAATTTATAGCTCGTCTGATCCACGACAAAAGGAAAGGGTTAGATAAAGCTGTTTGGGTATACCAATGGGCAGGCGGAGCTCCTAGTACACATACAGCAGTGATGACTGGTGTTACATATTTAGTATGGGTAGATTATGGTTTAAGCTCAATGTTTAGTTTTTGTTTTGCTGCTTCCTTGTTATTAATCTACAACTTGCTTGAAGATAGAAAAAAACAAGAATTAGAACAAAAAGAATGGAAAAAGAGTCATCTTAAAAATATTAAAAATGTTTTTAAAGATGGCAAACTTTTAGATATTAGTGGCCATACATATTTTGAAATAACAACAGGCTTCATATTTGGTCTATGTATAACAATAATTTTAAATAATATCTTATGAAAAAAACATACTTAATAGCAAATTGGAAGATGCAACTTAATAAATCTGACTCTGTTAGATTAGCTGTTGAAGTTGCTAAAGAATATCAAGATCCTAAAGAAGATTTAGAAATAGTTTTAGCACCAACATTTACAGCAATATCTGATGTGAGAAGAAAATTGAAAGGTAGTGCAATTAAATTAGCAGCACAAAATGTTTTTTATCATAATAAGGGATCGTATACTGGTGAAGTCTCGCCATCTCAATTAAAAGAGTTAGAAGTAGAATATGTAATTATTGGTCATTCAGAAAGAAGACAAAATTTAAATGAAACAGATGAAGAGGTTAATCGTAAAGTTGAAGCTACTTTAGAAAATGGTTTAACCCCGATTGTTTGTATAGGGGAGACAATGGAAGAAAAACAAGACGGGAAGGCAGATGTTGTAATAATTAAACAGATTAATAAAGCATTAGCAGATATTAAATTAAAAGATGAACAAAAATTAATTATTGGTTATGAACCAATTTGGGTAATAGGAACAGGTAAGGCTGTAGATCCTAAAGAAGCTGAACATGCTATTGAGGTTATTAAATATAATCTAATGGAGCATTTCAGTGAAGAAATGATTGATAAACATATTAGTATCATTTATGGAGGTTCAGTTGATGCATATAATATTAATGACTTTTTAAAGATAAATTTGATTGAAGGAGCTTTAGTCGGAGGAGCAAGTATGACTGCAGATAAATTTATACCAATAATTAAAAAAATAAAATAATATGCTCGTAAGTTTAAAAGAAATATTAAAAAAAGCACAAAAAGAAAAATATGCAATTGGAGCTTTTAATGTAGTTAATTTAGAAACAACATTGGGAGTAATCCATGGAGCAATAAAAGCAAATGCTCCTGTAATTGTACAAGTATCTGAAACAACTATTGAATATGCTGGCTTAAAACCAATTACCCATATTGTTCAAACAATTGCTAAGAATGAAGCTGTTAAAGTTCCTGTAGCTTTACATTTAGATCATGGTAAAAGTTTTCGTTCAGTAGCTGAATGTATTAGTGCAGGTTTTTCTTCAATTCATATTGATGCTTCAGAATTAGCTACAGATGAAAATACGATATTAACAAAACAGTCAGTAGACTATGCACATAAACACGATGTTTGGGCACAAGGAGAGCTAGGTATATTACGTGGAACAGAGGATAAGGTTAAAGTTCCCGAAGATATGGCAGCCTTTTTTACAGATCCAGATGAAGCTGAGGAGTTTGTTAAAAAAACAGGTGTAAATACTTTAGCTATTTCAATTGGTAATATGCATGGAATTAAGAAATTTAGAGAAATGGATGTACCAAAATTAGATATTGAGAGGCTAGAAAAGATAAACAAGAAGCTACCAAACACCCCGATTGTCCTACACGGAGCATCTGGGATTAAAGAAGACCAAATAAAGGAAGCTATTGACTTTGGGGTTAAAATCATTAATATTGATACAGAACTTAGATTAGCCTTTACAAACACATTAAGGCAGTCTTTAGAAAAGGATTCTTTGCTATATGATCCACGCAAAGCCCTAACGCCTAGTATTGAGGCAATAGAAAAGATTGTTGAGCAAAAGATAAAAATGTTTGGATCTAACGGAAAAGCATAAAATATATGTTATTAATCATATTACTAGCTATAGTTTTAATATCACTTGCAACAATGGTTGTTGTTGTATTTAAACATATGCCACATTTGGCTGCTATTGATTTAGTTAATTTACCTAAAGAAAAAGCTAACCAAGTGAAACAAAATATTATTGAACTAAGATTAAAAAGAAAGTTTGGATCAAATATTAATACCTTCCATGCAAAATATCTTGTACCTGTATGGACAAAACTTAAAGCTGGAACAATTAAGGTATATGATAAAACTATTCAGTTAGAAAAGAGATACAAGAAAGAAACAAAGATACAAAAAGTAGAAAGCTTACCTAATCAAGAAAAACAAGATGTAATTAAATCTAAAGTTTCTAAGGCACATGAATTATTAGAAAACAATGAATTAAAAGAAGCTGAGGAAATGTTTATAGATATAATCACATTAGAACCAAAAAACATAGAAGCATATCTAGGTTTAGCTGTTACATATCGTACAGCAAAAGATTTTGATCATGCCAAAGAAATATATCAACATGTGTTGAAAATAGAGGAAGATAATAGTGAAGCATTAAGTGGTTTAGCTAAAGTAGCTATTAAACAAAACAATAGAGAACTAGCTAATGAGATATATGAGAAATTAACCAAGCTATATCCAGATAATTCAGTATTTTTCTATGAATATGCAGTTACTTTAGAAAATATAGGGGAAGTTAAGAAGGCCTTAGAGTCTTGCCAAAAAGCTGTTGAGTTAAAAGAAAATGATCCTAAGTACCTTGATTGTTTGATCAACCTTAGTATTATTAATAACAAGAAATACTTAGCTCTAAAAGCTTTAGATAAGATGATGGATGTAAATCCAGAAAACCAAAAGGTAGATGAATTGAAGAAAAGAATAGGGGAGATATAGCAGAAATGCCGATGTAGCTCAGTTGGTAGAGCATTTGCATGGTAAGCAAAAGGTCTGCGGTTCAATTCCGCACATCGGCTCCATCAAACTTAGAAAACAAAAATTTTTACACATAATAAATTACATGAATACAAAAAACAAAAAAGAGGAGAATAATTTAGCTTTTATAGATGGACAAAATCTATATATGGGTACAAGATCAGATAATCCTGCGTGGAAAATTGATCTTACAAAATTTCGTGAATATTTGTCTAAAAAATATTGTGTACAAAAAGCATATTATTATTTGGGATTCGTTGATGAAAAATATCAAGACCTGTATTAAGAAATACAAAGTGCCAATTTTATTTTAGTTTTTCGCAAACATAATTCAGCTATGCTTGGAAAGAAGAAGGGTAATGTTGATTCGGATATTATTTTCAATATAATGAAAAGATTATACAAAAAAGAACCATTTAATAAAATAGTTCTTGTTTCCGGGGATGGGGATTATAAAATGTTGGTAGATTTTTTAATTGAAGAAAATAGGTTTAAAAAAATATTATTCCCAAACAAACAATTTGCATCTTCATTGTATAAAAAAATAACAAGAGTTTATTTTGATTACCTTGTAAATATAAAACACAAAATTGAGTTAAAATAAGAGAGGCTTCGTTTCTGTGCTCCTTCGGGAATAAGGAAACAGCTGTTTTCTTATTCCACTCATTCATTTGAAAATAAAAAGGGGGCCTTCAACCTTTCGGTTTTAGGGACCCTTTCATCTTGATATTGTTAGTATATATAAATAGAATTAAAAAGTCAAGAGATAAAAGTGGAAAAGTCTCAAAATAAACGAATATTAGCGTAATGTTTATTGCAAAAAATGAATATAATAGGCTAAAATAATTTTCCTTGCAAAATTAAATGAAAAAGAGTAAGTTTAAGCTGATAATATATAAAATATGACTCAAGATATAGGACGCATAGAAAAACCCATAGTAACAAGATTCTATAGGGCTGAAAGTGATAAATTTGAGCATTGTTTTTATGTGGAAACTTCTTCAGAACTAGGTAATGATGAAATAAAAATACTTACATGGCTTTTTGCTGAAACATTTAAGTCAAACAGTTTTAAAAAAACCTCAAACCTAGAAGGGTTAGGGGATATTGTGGAACTTGGCCCTAGGCTTAATTTTGAAACAGCATTTTCAAGTAATGCAGTAGCTATTTGTCATACTTGTGGATTAACTAAAGTAACAAGAATAGAACGATCAAGACGTTACCTTTTATCTTTAAACCAAGACAAGTCTAAATTCATTACTAAAAACCACGACGTAATGACTGAATGTGAATATATAACACCTCTTACAAGCTTTGAAACTGGTATTCAAGCTAAAGAGGTTTTTTTAGTACAAATAATAGAGCAGGGCGAAGAAGCTTTAAGAAAAATTAATCGTGAAATGGGACTAGGAATGGATGAATGGGATATCGCATTCTATTATGACATGTTTGTTAAATATTTTAAGCGAAATCCAACCAATATTGAATGTTTCCAGTTGGGGCAAGCAAATAGTGAACATTGTCGTCATTGGTTTTTTAAGGGTCAGATTGAAATTAATGGAAAGATAATGCCAGAAACACTTTTTGAGATCATAATATCCACACTTAAAACAAGTGCAGATAATTCAGTTATTGCTTTTAAAGACAACTCAAGTGCGATACGAGGATATAATGTAAAAACAATAATACCAAGTAAACCAGGCAAATGTTCTAAATTTAAAACAGAAGAGATTGTTTATCACCCAATTTTTACTGCTGAAACACATAATTTTCCTAGCGGTGTAGCTCCTTTCCCTGGAGCGGAAACAGGTACTGGGGGAAGAATTCGTGATGTCCAAGCTACTGGAAAAGGATCATTGGTTATAGCAGGAACAGCTGGATATTGTGTTGGATCACTTAATATCCCAGATTATCATATTTCTGGGGAAACTGAATTTAAATATCCAAGTAATTTGGCTTCTCCAATTGATATTTTAATTGAGGAAAGTAATGGGGCATCTGATTATGGAAATAAATTTGGAGAACCCTTGATTCAAGGTTTTGTACGAACTTTTGATTTAAGGCTTCCGTGGGGAGAGAGAAGATCTTGGATAAAACCAATAATGTTTACAGGAGGAGTTGGGCAAATTGATAGTAGACATACTAAAAAAGATAAGCCTGAGATAAAAATGAAGATAGTACAAATTGGAGGACCTGCATATAGAATTGGTGTTGGTGGTGGGGCTGCTTCAAGTATGATACAAGGCGAAAATCTTGCTGAACTTGATTTTAATGCTGTTCAACGTGGTAATGGCGAAATGGAACAAAAAATGAACAGGGTGATAAGAGCTTGTGTTGAAATGGGAGATAATAATCCAATTATTAGTACCCATGATCAAGGTGCGGGTGGCCCATGTAATGTTCTTACAGAATTAATTGAACCAATTGGAGGAAAAGTTGAAATTAGGAATATAATGGTTGGGGATAAAACAATGTCAGTGTTTGAGATATGGGGTGCTGAATATCAAGAAAGAAATGCTTGTTTAATTAATCCGGAAAGATTAAATGAATTTCAAGAAATTTGTGAGCGAGAAAAAGTAAATTGTGAGATTTTGGGAGAAATTACCGGTGATGGCAAAATTGTTGTTCATGATTCAATTAATGATTCTACACCAGTTAATCTTGAATTAGAAAAAATTCTGGGTAAAATGCCACAAAAGAAATTTTCTTTTAACAAAATTAATAAAGAAACAAAAGCACTTGACCTTCCTACAGAATTAACAATTAGAGATGCTATTCAAAAAGTATTTAGTTTACCTTCTGTTGGATCAAAAGAATATTTAGTACATAAAGTTGATAGGACAGTTAGTGGGTTAGTCGCAAGACAACAATGTTGTGGGCCTCTTGGGCTTCCTGTTTCTGATGTAGCAGTAGTAGCTCAAAGTCATTTTCAAACTACAGGTGTTGCGACATCTATTGGAGAACAACCGCTTAAAATGCTTGTAGACAATACTGCTGGAGCAAAAATGGCTGTTGCTGAAATGGTAACTAATATGGTCTGGGCACGCATTAGTGATTTGAGTGATATTAAGTGTTCTGTTAATTGGATGTGGGCAGCTAAAGTAGATGATGAGGGTGCAAATATGTATGACGCAGCAGTTTCCTTAAGAGACATAATGGCCTCTCTTGGTATTGCTGTAGATGGTGGAAAAGATAGTCTTTCTATGGCAGCTAAAGTAGATGATGAAACAGTAAAGGCACCAGGTGAGTTAGTAATATCAGGATATGCTACGATGCCAGATATTCGTAAAGTTATCACACCAGATATTAAAATGCCGGGTACAAGTGAATTAATATTTATTGATTTAGCAAACGGAAAAAGAAGGCTTGGTGGCTCCGCATTAGCACAAGTTTTTGGACAGGTTGGAAGCGATACACCTAGTGTTGAAGATGAAACTTTGCTTAAGAAAGTGTTTTTAACAATTCAAGAAATGATTGATAACGACCTAATTCTATCAGGCCACGATATTAGTGATGGTGGTTTAATTACTACTATTTCTGAAATGATAATGTCAGGAAATTGTGGAGCTAAAATTAATCTTTTAGAAAATAATGATATTATAGAGTCTCTGTTTGCAGAAGAGCTTGGATTTGTAATAGAAGTTGATAAAAGGAAACTAAATGAACTTGTGAAAAAATTAAAAGATTCAGATATCCCATATCAACACATAGGAAGTACAACAACAGATAAGCAATTAATAATAAGCCAAGGAGAAGAAAGTAAATTAGATATTACCACAAAAGAACTTCTTGTGTGGTGGCAGGCAACAAGTAAAAGACTTGAAAAATTTCAAACCAAACATGAGTTAGCTGAAGAACAGCTAAATAAACATATTTTATCCAATCCTAAATATAGTTTGTCTTTTATTCCTAATGACACACCAGATCATTTATTAAATCGTAATAATAAACCAAAAGTAGCAGTTATTAGAGAAGAAGGTAGTAATGGTGATAGAGAAATGACTTCTGCTTTCTATATGGCTGGTTTTGAGCCGTGGGATGTTACAATAACAGACCTTCTTAATAGTAAGGTCTCTTTAGCTGATTTCAGGGGAATAGTTTTTGTTGGAGGTTTTTCTTATGCTGATGTCTTAGATAGTGCCAAAGGATGGGCTGGTGCTATTAAGTTTAATAAGAAATTAAAAGAAATGTTTGATTCTTTTTATAACCGTAAAGACACCTTCTCTTTAGGGGTTTGTAATGGATGTCAGTTAATGGCATTGCTTGGCTGGGTTCCATCAAAAGATATTTTACCAGAAAAACAACCTAGATTTATTAAAAATAAATCAGAGAAATTTGAATCTAGATGGGTAAATGTAAAAATACAAGAAAGTCCAGCTATTATGTTTAAAGACATGGCAGGTTCTGTTTTAGGAACATGGGTTGCTCATGGAGAAGGCAGACTATATTTTCCTGATAAAGATGTAATGAATCAACTTGCTGATCAAAAAAGTGTAGCTGTTACTTATGTAGATAATAATGGAAAATCAACTGAAGCATATCCATTTAATCCAAATGGTTCCCCAATGGGAATTACAGGTATATGTTCTCCTAACGGAAGACATTTAGCAATGATGCCTCATCCAGAAAGATCATTCTTAAAGTGGCAATGGCAATGGATGAATCAAGACTGGAAACAAAATTTAAAAACCTCACCATGGCTTAAGATGTTTCAAAATGCAAGGGAGTGGTGTGATTTAAATGAAAGAAAAAAAATAACTTACGAAGAAAGTGGTGTAGATATAGCTGCAGGAAATAAAGCAGTAGATTTAATTAAAGATAAAGTACAACAAACATTCCAATACTATAATGGCGAAATTTTAACAAAATTAGGTAATTTTAGTGGTATTGTAAAACTTAAAGACAATAGAGTAATGGGTTTAGCTAATGATGGAGTAGGAACAAAGCTGATGTTAGCAATCATATTAAACAAACATGATACAGTAGGGATTGATCTTGTCGCTATGTGTGTTAATGATCTTGCTGTTAGTGGAATTATGCCAGAATTGTTTCTTGATTATATTGCTATGGGGAAACAGACCCCAGAGAGGACACAACTTATTATTGATGGTATAATAAAAGGGTGTGATACAGCAGAGTGTGCTTTAATTGGAGGAGAGATGGCTGAAATGCCTGGCATGTATAAAGAAAATGATTATGATTTGGCTGGTTTTGCTGTTGGGTTTGCTGATTCCCAAGAACACCTTATTCTGGGTAACAATATTAAACCGGGCATGAAAGTATATGGTTTTCCTTCTTCAGGGATTCATTCAAATGGATATAGTTTAGTACGTAAAGTACTTAAAATTGATTTAGACAACGTGGAGGGTACAATTAAAATTTTAAACACAAAATTTATTGATACAGAAACAACTATTGGAGATGAACTTCTTAAACCAACGATAATATATGTAAAAACAATTAAGGATCTTATCGCTAAATACCAGATTAAAGGAATGGTACATGTTACAGGTGGTGGTTTAATTGAAAATCCAATTCGTATACTTCCAGATAATTGTGATATTGAAATCAATAGAGATGCTTGGGAAATGCCCAATATATTCAAATATATTCAGCAAAAAGGAAATATTGCTGATGAAGACATGCTTAAAACTTTTAATTGTGGGATTGGGTTAATAGTAATATCTCCAGATGATATTGATAATGGGATACTTATTGGGAGAATTATTGAAGGAAATAAAAAGGTTCATATTATATAATTGTATTACAGTTAGAATAAGTTAAACCAGTTATATTTAACCTGTGGATTGTTAACTTGATTAAAAATACGATATATGCTATTTTAATAATAAGCATTTTAGGTGCTCTTTTTAATTTAATTTGGGTCGGTACTCAAGCGGTCAACGAGGTTAGACTGTAAATCTAATGGTTCGCCTTCGCAAGTTCGAATCTTGCCCGGCCCAAAATGCCACCCTAGCTCAGTTGGTAGAGCAACAGTTTTGTAAACTGTCGGTCGTCGGTTCGAGTCCGACGGGTGGCTCCAGAAAATTAAATAGAATTTAAATATATGGGAACAAAATACAAAGAGAGACTTATTGGTTTTGAATGTGGTGAATGTAAAAGAATTAATTATCATTCTACTAAGAATAAGAAAACCATTAAAGAAAAACTTGAATTAAACAAATATTGTAAGTTTTGTAAAAAACATACTCTACATAAGGAAACGAAGGTTAAGTAGATGCATGAAACAAAACGTAACAAACTAGCTAATTTTATAGCTGTGGTTCATTTATTTTGGGTCATATGGGCTGTAGTAAGTTTACCTTTGGTTTTTATATTTGATTGGTATATAAACGTTTTGATGATTTTTTTAATTTTAACTTTATGTAGCTGGATCTTTTTTAGAGAATGTTTGTTTAATCGTTGGGAATATAAATTTAGAGGATTAGACTATCATAAGAAAATAAACCAGGGCATATTTATGTCCAAAGTAGTTAGAAAATTCTTTTCAATTGAAATTTCTGGCAAAACAGCAATGTTAATTGATGAAATTTTTGTAGTTCTACTTCTAATTATTGCTTTGATACGAATTTTTTAATATCAACTACTTTCTTCTTTTATTGTATAAAGGGTGCGTAGCTTAATTGGCTAAAGCATCGGTTTCCAAAACCGAGGACTGGGGGTTCAAGTCCCTCCGCGCCTGCCAAAAGATTCTCTGCTTAGAGGATTTTTTGATTGGGGCTGAGGGGAGGCTAGAACTAAAAGACTTTTTGTAGTAAGATTAATGTAGGAAATAATTAAAATGTTATGCAAACCAGAATAACAACAAGAGTAATAGTTTATGATGAAGATAAAATATTATTATGTCGTAATCATGGACAGCATTTTTGGTATCCAGGTGGTGGTGGCTTAGAAGATAATGAGGATTTAATTCAATGCTGTAAAAGAGAAGTGTTAGAAGAAACAAATCAAGAAATAGAAGTATTGGATTTAATGTATATTCAAGAATATTATTTACAAGAAGAAAAGAAAAGAAATATAGAATTATTTTTTTTAGCAAAACCAAAAAAACAAATACAAGAAAATCAAGACCATAAAGACACAGACACGGACGATAGACCTAAAGTAGTAGAAAACAGATGGTTTAGTCAAGAAGATATTGAAAAAGATAATATAAAAATATATCCATTATTTATAAAAGAAAAATTTTGGAAAGATGTAATTAAATTTGATAAAGATAAAAAGACTTATTGGAAAGGTGTTGAAGGAAATTAGATAAGAAAAGTGTCAACCGCCATGGTATACCCCAATGGTAAACATTGGGGCTTGTTTTAATAATTAATATTCCTCGGATTGTTCCTTAATGTATTCCTCTATTCTTTCCTTAGTTAGATATGGTCCTATG